>Ga0076213_107_pt1 | contig 30769 bp, 36 predicted proteins | sample RifGroE2_FD_68266 | JGI IMG/M metagenome (GOLD analysis project Ga0076213, IMG submission 68266) | Parcubacteria (Uhrbacteria) bacterium GW2011_GWE2_40_58
TGAAGTAGACATGACGTGTGTGGTTAGAGATGAGTGAATACTTCCCTAACTATAGCGTCATGTTTTAGTTATACACCACCTTGTTTAGTATAGAGCCCATGTCAATGGTTTTTTGCTTTATATTTTGCTATGATAGATCTAATATATAATGATTATTCTTTACGATCATCTTGCCAAGAAATGTAAAGATGTTCCTGTGGAAAGCTCTTATATGAATTTACTCGGCATTTGTTTTTCTGTACGAAAGAAGAAAGATATCAAACAGGTCATTGAAGATTTTTTTCTTTCTGACAAACAAAACCTGATTGTTACGGTGAATCCAGAAATGCTTTTGCTTTCACGAAAAGATCCTGTGTTCAAAAAGGTCTTATGTTCCTCAGATCTTGTAGTTGCAGATGGAATCGGTGTTGTCTACCTTTCAAAAATTTGTTCCGGGACGCCTATTCCAGAACGTGTAACAGGAAATGATATTCTTACGTTTTTCTTTGAGATTGCAGAACAGTATCAAAAAAAACTTTTTTTTCTTGGTGGGGAAGGGGATTTGGCAAAACGTGCAGCAATGGTTGTCCAAGAAAAATATCCTCATAGTAAAATTCAGGCAGAAAATGGAGGGAAAATAGTAAAACAAACAGATGGTTCTTGGTCTTTAGATCCAGTGGTTATACATCAGATTCAGGCTTTTGCTCCTGATGCGCTTGCGGTCGCATTGAACTATGGCCGACAAGAAATTTTTCTTCAAGAAATACTTCCCACTTTTCCCTCAGTTAAAGTCGCTGTTGGAATTGGTGGTGCGTTTGCTTTTCTGACAAAGGATCTCAAACGTGCGCCCGTATGGATGCAAAAGATTGGACTTGAATGGTTTTGGAGACTTTTACAAGAACCACGAAGGATCAAACGAATTTTTCGTGCTGTATTCATCTTCCCGATCTTGTTTATTTTCGATACAATAAAGACCTGCTTTATACTTAATCAGGAGGATTAACGCTTTGTTTTCTTATGACGGTTCGAACACGTTTAGCACCATCACCAACAGGATATTTACACATCGGCAATTTGCGAACAGCTCTTTATAATTACCTTCTTGCCAGAAAGTTTCATGGACAATTTATTCTGCGTATTGAAGATACGGATCAAGCCCGTTTTGTTGATGGGGCAATAGAAAGCCTGTTGAAAACATTTACGACTATCGGTTTAGATCATGATGAAGGTCCTTATCTTGAAGAAGGAAACATTGTGCAAAAAGGCGATTATGGACCTTATATTCAATCTGAACGACTTGAACTCTATAGGAAATATGCAGATCAGCTTGTGAGAGATGGGAAGGCTTATTATTGTTTTTGTTCTAAAGAACGAATTGAAGAGGTGCGTAAACAACAAGAGATTGCAAAACTTCAACCAAAATACGATCGTCATTGTTTAACTTTGAGTACACAGGAAGTGCAAGCAAAACTTGATGGAGGGGAGCCTTTTGTCATTCGTATGAAGATCCCCGAAGGAGAAACGGTTTTTACAGATGCTATTCGCGGGAGCATTTCTATCAATCATGCAGAAATTGATGATCAGGTCATTATGAAATCAGATGGATTTCCTACCTATCATCTTGCCGTGGTTGTGGATGATCATCTCATGAATATTTCTCATATTATTCGAGGGGAAGAATGGCTTTCTTCTGTTCCAAAACATATTTTGCTTTATAATTATTTCGGCTGGGAAATTCCAATTTTTGCACATCTTCCTTTAATTCTCAATCAGGATCGATCAAAACTATCAAAACGCCAAGGAGATGTTGCTGTTGAAGATTATTTAGCAAAAGGATACTTACCAGAAGCTCTGATTAATTTTATCGCCCTGCTCGGATTCAATCCAAAAGGAGATCAAGAAATTTATCCACTTCAAGAACTCATTGATTCTTTTGAACTTTCCAAAGTGAATAAAAGCGGAGCTGTCTTTGATCATCAAAAATTAGATTGGATGAACGGTCAGTACATTAAACAATTGACAAATGAAGAGCTTGTAATCCGTTGTAAAACATTTTTAGAAAAGGCTGAAATGGAAATTGATACAGTTCTTTTTGAAAAAATTTGTTTTGTAGAAAAAGATCGCCTCACAAGACTTGATGAAATTGTTGATCATTGTCACTTCTATCTTACTCCATCTAAATACGAAACAGATCTCTTGATTTGGAAAAAAGCAGATAAACAAGATGCTTTGAGTCAATTGCAACAAATTTCATTATTTATTGAAGAACTGAAAGAAAACATTTTTGACTCATTAGAGTTGATTGAATCATCTATAAAGCGGTATATTGAAGAGAGAGATTTCCAAAATGGAAATGTTCTTTGGCCACTGCGCGTTGCTCTTTCTGGTAAATCATCTTCACCTAGCCCTTTTGAACTCATGTGGATTTTTGGAAAAAAACATTCACTTGATCGCATTCAAGAAGCAATTATTAAACTTACATTATGAGGAGATTATCTTATTTCACAATGTATCTTATTGCCCTTGTCTGTATTTTTGCTTTTAGTCAAGGAAACAGTGTTTTTGCGTCCACAAATATTTCAGAAGAAATCAGCAATATCAATTCAAGTATTAAAGAAAGACAGAGCAATTTAGATTATTTGAATCAACAAATTAAGGCGTACGAACAAAAAATTTTTGAAAAACAGTCAGAAAAATTGAGTATTTCTAATGAAATTGATTTGCTTGAAAATAGAGTAGCAAAAACACAGTTGGATATCGAAGCTACGAATGAAGAGATTGATCTCGTAAATGCTCAAATGGCCCTTATGGGTCATCAATTAACGGATCTTGAAACAACACTTACAAATCAAAAAAAATCATTAACAAAAGTACTTCAAGAAATTCAAACACATGATAATAAATTTTCTCTAGAAGTTTTTTTCGGACAAAAATCTTTTTCGGATATTTTTGATGAATTACAGCATCTTGAAGACATGAATTCTAATCTTAAAGAAACATTAGACGAGACACGTCTAGCAAAAGAAGAATTGATTGTTGCAAAAAATATTCAAAAAGAAAAACAAAATCAGCTCAAAAGTTTACAAAATGTTTTAGCAAAAGATATTTTGAGTCTTGATTCCCAAATTAATGCAAAAGATAGTTTACTTCTCGCTACTTCACAGTCTGAACAAAGATTTCAAGATCTTTTATACGAAATACAACAAGAACAGGCATATATTAACCATGAAATTTCTGAGTTGCAAGAAAGTGTAGAAGAGAAAATAAGTCAAAATGATAGTATAGGTGATAGTTCTGTTTTTTCGTGGCCAGTCAGTTATTATCCTTATGGTATTTCTGCAACATTTCATGATCCAACCTACCCATTCAGACATCTTTTTGAACATCCTGGGATAGACCTGCCTCAAAAGCAGGGGACAGCGGTCAAGGCAGTAGCTCCTGGGTATGTTGCTTGGACACGTACAGGAAGTATGTATGGGAATTACGTAATGATTATTCATAGTAATGGCCTTGCTACCATCTATGCACATTTTTCACAGTTTAAAGTTGTTGCTGATCAATTCGTACAAAGAGGGGATATTATTGGACTTTCAGGTGGAGCCGCAGGAGCTGTTGGTTCAGGTCTTTCCACAGGACCACATCTTCATTTTGAAGTTCGACTAAATGGTATTCCTGTAGACCCCATGAATTATTTGATTGCTTACTAATATGTTGATTACTCTCATAATGGTTATTTCCTGGGTATTTGTCCTCTTACCTTTGATTATTTTTCTTTCTGTTAGCATTGTAACCTTAAAGGCGCTCACGCAAGAAGATCCATACATTCTTGGTGTAACTCTTATTAGTTTAACGTTGTTTTGTTTAGGATTTGTAACTCTTTTGTTACTTTACCTTACAAATGTTTTTGCTTTCCTGAGTGTGTAATAAAAATTTTATAATGAGATGCACTCGGGTATAAGGGTGTTTTTTGTTATCTCAGGCAAGAGGCAAGAGAAATGGTTAGTGTCGCACAATAAAACTTAAACGACACTATTGATAAAAATGGAGGTAAATACGCTTTATTTCGTCTTGTTGGTATATCCTATGTATCCTCCATCTATTCCTCAATTTAGGCTGCTACCAATAATGTTGAAGATTATTTTACAGTCATTGTTTCATATTTCTATTTGATATTTTTTGTTCGTACGTCATTTTATTTTCTCCAATCTCCATTCTCCATATCTCTATTTCTCATGAAAAAAATTTACTTGAAGGTATACCGATACCCCTGAAAACAAACTGGGACAAATTTGAAATTGATATATTGTAGAAATACGTAAACAAGACAAATCAAATACATGTTTTGTTAAAACAGTAATCTAAATATAATAATTTAAGTTTCTGACAAATGATATCTACGTGATTACATGAATTTAGAATTAGATCGAAAAAACCAGAAGCTTACAAGAAGCTGTAAAATCTAAACTCATAACCATCATTAACAATTGAAATAAATAATACTCTCCTTTTCACAGAATACCTGTATTTATAATTGTTTTACGACACAAACAAACATAAACAAAAGAACCACGTTTCCGGGTTCTCTTTGTTCGTTACCTAGGTAACTGTGGCTTATTCTTCTGTAGCGGGTGCCTCAGTCTCTTCTGAAACTGGTGCAGCTTCCTCTGTTGGTGCAGTAGGAGCAGCTGTCGTCCCCTCTTCTGCAGGTGCTACAGCTGGAGTTTCTACAGTCTCTCCAACGGCCTCATCTATGACCGGTGTAGCTGTGTGCATTTGATCATCGTTACACATAATGCATTCCTGTTAAGAGTAAAGTGCCTTATCGGCTAGACGTATTTCACGTCTCTGTGGCACAGACTAGCAGAGATGAAGAATTAAATCAAGTATTGAACTATTTTTTTGCCAGTTGTTTTCTTATTTGTTTTTTTCCTTCTTCCACACCGGGCTGATTAAAAGGATCCACGCTTAATAAGAGAGCCATATAAACAACAGCTATTTCGTAAAATTGAATGAGAGCCCCTACACTTTCTGGTGAGATACTTGGGATTATTATTACTCCATTAGCTCGATTGTCTTTTGTTAATGCTTTTGCTGTTCCTCGGCAAGACGCTCTCATAAAATCAGTGAGTGAGACATCGTTTAGGTAGCAGAAGCTGTTCGAATCTTTATCAACGATTGGTACATACACATCCTGTCGGAATTTTTCTGCCTCAATAAATGTAATAACTTTATCATCAGGTCCCTGATGATAAAGTTGCATTTGAGAATGTTGATCCACAGTTCCTAAAGATGCCACAGGAGTAGGTCCAATGAAGGAGCCGCCTGAAATTTTACCAAGAGACTCTGCCCATAACTGCCGGTACCATTGTCCAAACAGAGAAAGTTTTTGTGCATACGGCATGATTACATGTATTGGCTTCTTTTTTTGGTATGCAAGATAGTGATGCGCAGCAAATAATGCTGAAGAATGAAGACTCCCTTTTCTTCGATGGGTCTCCTCAATCCATTGAGCGCCTTTAAGTAGCTTTTTCACTTCAATTCCGGCACAGAGGGCAGGAAAAAGACCAACAGACGAGAGAACAGAAAAACGACCACCAATAGTTGTCTTGTGTTCGATACACGTGTATCCATTTTTTAACGCAAGTTTATGTAAAGGATTTTCATTTAGCTCTGTTGTGACAAAAAAATGAATTGACTGGGCTTTTTGCCCCACAGATTTAATAAGTGCCTTTCTTAATGTGAGAAAAATCGCCATGACTTCTGCTGTTGTCCCAGATTTTGAAATGACATTAATAGCTGTATGTTTCCAATCAACGGTGTTCTTCAACCAAGGTGCAATTATTTCTGGATCAGGATTTGAAAAAAATAAAATATTAAGAGCTTTATTTTTTTGAATTGAGGATTCATCCGCTAATGATTGTATAAGAACACTTCCACCTAAACTTGAACCACCCGTACCAATAACGAGGAGTTGTTTGAATTTTTTAATCGCTTGATTTGCTAGACATTCAAGGTGATTGACCACTTCCCTATCAAATGGTGCTTCGAAAAAATAATGTTCACCTGTTTCTTGAAGTAATGTGATTCGTTTCGATACTTCTTGGAGTTTAGGTTGAAGTTTTTGCATTTCTTCAAGTGTTGTTCTTTGGTCATTTTCTCCTGTAGACCACATGTTTGTATCCTGATAGGTTAAAAATGGTTTCATAAGTTCTCTGATAAAAAGTCGATTATTTGTAATACACATGATCACCAAAACGAACATCAATATATTCTAAGTCTGTTGGATTAATACTGGGCTGACTCAAAATACTTGCTAAATGTTTTGCTTGAGTATCAATATCCCCATAGGCATCAAAAAGAATTAAATATCCATCTTTTGCAAGAATTCCCATCCATTTTCCAGAAAGACGATCAATTTGTGTTTCTATAAAAGGAATAAATTGAGAATTCAAATATTTTTGAAAGAGAAAAATTGCATTAATTTCATCAGAAGTCAGAATATTTTCTCCAATCGTTACGTCAATATCATTTAAATCACGAAAACGTGGCATGAAAAGGAATTTTTTTTGTTCAAGAGAATCATCTTCATGTATCTCTGATAATAACCATTCGGATTCTTCTCGCGAAATTTCGCGAATCACTAATCCTTGTAAATCAACAACATATGTTTTTTCTTGAGAATTCCATAACAAACCTGAGGTTTTTTCTTTGAGAGAAAGTGTTAAAACATGATTTTTCTCTAAAATAATGTTGAGATATTCAAAAGAATAATAGCTCTCAAGATGGTTTAATAAGGTTTCATCATCAAATACAAATCGATTTTCATTTGTGAACAATAAAAAATGTCTTTTATGAAGATAGTTCCAAACGGATTCTGTGAGTTCATCTTGTGAAAGATATTCAATACCTTCAAATTGCACGGATGTTATCTTAAATAATGAAGAGCACAAAAAAATCCAAAGAAAAAATAGTATCAGTAATAGTCCACATGAAAAAAAGAGAATAAAATTCCAAGGTAGCTGTCTTTTTTTTTGAAAATAAGGATTCCGATATGTTTGATGATGATATCGCAATCTTTGTATTCTTTGAAAATGATCTCGTTTTGCCATAGGGATCGCTATAAGCGAGTCACGATGCGAGGAAGATTTGGATTGATTCGAGAGAGGATTTCGTAAGGAATTGTATCTGCTTGTTTTGCTAAATTCACAGCAGTGACTTCATGACGACCAGAGCGTCCTATTAAAACAACTTCTTGTCCTGTTTCTGTATTTGGAACTGTTGACACATCAACCATCATCATATTCATACAAATTCTTCCGAGAATTTTACATCGTTGTCCTTGAATCAGTACTTCTCCTTTTGAAGAAAGAGAACGATCATACCCATCTGAATACCCAACAGGTAATACAGCAACACGACTTTGACGTGATAAAATTTCCGTTAAACCATACCCAATAGGTGTTCCTGCTGGTAAAGATTTTACTTGTGCTATACGTGTTTTCCACGTAAGAACGGGATTTAATCGACAAGGAATTCCATGTTGTCGTGTAGTTGTTTCTACAATAGGAGAAGGCCAGATACCATAGAGGGCGATTCCTGATCGAACTAAATTTCCATGAGTATCAGGATAAAGAATAACAGCTGCACTACACGCACAATGCGTATATGTCGGTGTAAGATTAGAGGTTCGTGCTTCTATAATTGCCTCTTGAAATCTCTGAAACTGATGTGTGGGGTAAGAAGTGTCGGTTACATCTTCAATATTTGCAAAGTGTGTAGAAAGACCCTTCAGAATGAGATGCTTCGATTTTTTTATTTCTTCAAAAAATTGTCGATACTCTTGTTGGACAATTCCTTGTCTTGATGTCCCTGTTTCAATCTTTAAGTGAATGTTTACTTGTTTAGCAAGTTTTGTTGATTCTTCTTCGAGTCGTTTTATTATTTCCAGATCATAAACGGTAAGATCGATATTTTGTTGGATTGCATCTTGAAGCCGTTCAGGGAGAGTATATCCCAACACTAAGATCAGAGCACTCGGATGAAGCGAACGTACAAACAAGGCTTCGTCAATATTATCTACCCCAAATGCATCAACACCAGAACGTGCGAGGATTTGCACTACTTCTTTTATGCCATGACCATAGGCATTTGCTTTGACTACTCCACAGAGATGTGTTTCTTCAGATAGAAGAGACCGAAGCGTTTCTATGTTAGAAAGGAGTGCGCGTTCATCAATTTCAACCCAAGTTCGATATGTTGTCATGTGATTCCTTTATTCCTCCATCTGTTGCCGAAGTGCAGGAAATAAAATCACCTCCTTAATACTATGTGAATCTGTCAGTAATGCGGTGAGACGATCAATACCAATACCAAAACCTGCTGTTGGGGGCATACCGTATTTCAATGCCTCAACAAAGTCCAAATCACCAAACTGAGCATTTTCGTCACCACCTTTACGTGCTTGGTCTTGTTCAGCAAAACGTGCTTCTTGATCGATCGGGTCATTCAACTCTGAATAGGCCTTCATGTTTTCTTGTCCTTTTCCAAAAATCAATTGAAACATTTCTGCATACCGTGGATCTGATTCCTTTCTTTTTGCGAGAGGAGAAATTTCAACTGGATGATCGTGAATAAATGTTGGTTGCAAAACATTTGGTCGCACAAAATGTTTATAAATATTATCTACGATTGTCATTTGACCATCTGATTTATCCACGGGCACTCCAAGCTTAATGGCAATTGCTGCAAATTCATCTCTGGAATGATAGTCTTCAATATCGATTTGTGCATATTTAAGAACAGCATCTCGAAATGTGATACGTTCCCAAGGGGTAGAAAAATCAAGAACATCACCTTGAAAAGGAACGGCTTTTGGATCAAGACCACACGATTCAATCACTTCAACAACCATTCTTTCTAAAAAGGTCATGAGTTCTTGGTAATCTGCATAAGCAAGATAACCTTCAATTTGCGTAAATTCTGGATTATGTGCGTGATCAACTCCCTCATTTCGAAAACAGCGAGCAACTTCATACACACGTTCAAAACCACCAACAATACAACGCTTCAAAAATAACTCTGGAGCAATACGCAAGTACATATCTTGATGCAATGCTTCATGATGGGTGATGAAGGGTTTTGCTGAGGCACCACCAGGAATCATTTGCAACACAGGCGTTTCAACTTCAACAAAACCATTTCTATCAAGATATTCTCTCATGGTTTTTACAATCAGTGCTCGTATTCTAAAAATGTTGTTTATTGATGGATTCGCAAGGAGATCAAGATAACGTTTTCGATAACGTACTTCTACATCACTAAGTCCGTGCCACTTTTCAGGAAGAGGTAATAAAGATTTTGTAAGTAATATAACGTTTTGGGCTTGAAGAGAAGACTCTTCTTTTTTTGTCACAAAAGTTGAGCCTGTTACTTGTACAAAATCTCCAACATCCATAACATTATGAAACCACGCATAGGCTTCTTCACCGAATGAATCTTTCATTAAAACAACTTGAAGATTTCCTGTTTCATCTTGGAGATTTACAAATGTTAATCCCCCATGTTTGCGAATAGCCCTGATCCTTCCTGAAAGAATGACAACAGTTCCATTTTTATTTAATGTCTCGAAACCACCAAGAAAACTCATAACTGTTTCATTACGTTGAGCTTTTGATGGATAAGGATTAATGCCGGCTTCACGAATTGTTTGTAAACGCGAACGGCGCTGGGCTTCTTCTTGTATCATAAAAAAATACGGCTTTAATAGCCGTATTTTACTTAAAAAAGGTATGTTTTGTAAAGTGGACTACTTTATCTCAATAATCTTGTAAGTTCGCTTACCTGAAGGAGTATCAACTTCAATAATTTCATCAATACGAGATCCAGAAAAAGCTGCGCCAATTGGCGATTCATTGCTGATCTTTCCTTCAAGAGGATTTGCTTCTGTTGATCCAACCATTTCAAAGGTTTGTTTTGTCCCATCACACTCAACAATAAATGTTGTTCCAAGAGAAATAGTATTCCCTCCTTTTTGTTGCTCAACAATCACAACATTCTTGATCATTTCTTCAAGTTGAAAAATACGTGATTCGTTTTGTGCTTGGTCTTCCTTTGCTGTGTGGTATTCAAAATTTTCAGAAAGATCTCCGAGTTCTTTTGCAGCTGAAATACGTTCAGAATGTACAGATCGTTCATTCTTTCGATCTTTAAGCTCTTGTTCAAGTTCTTCCAGGGCTTTTTGTGAGAGATACGTAGACATAGGTAATATTTTCAGTAAAGGAATCAGATTCTATTAGACTATCATCTCAGGGGATCGTGTCAATTGATTCTATACACAAACAGGCAAAATTCGTTGAGAAACCATCGACAGAATCCGCTAATGAACGATGGATGGATTGACATTATTTCTGATTAATACTAATCTGCGGTGTCATTGTTCTTTCAAAAAAAGGAGTAAAACCATGCTCACACTTGTACCAAATCTTGCACAAATGTGCGGATTCAATTCAATTGAACATCCAATCCTTACGATTATCTTTGAAAAACAAGAAGATGGAACAGTCATGGGTGGAATTATTCCACGTTCTCTTATTCCGAGCGAAATGCTTGTCGGATGGTTGAGGCCTTCAGATTGCGATAAACTCCCTATTGGTGTCAAATACTCGTTTTCTGTTGCAAAAAATATGCCTGTTTATATTCGCATTGGTTCTGAAGAATATTTTGGGGATCCATGCCGAATAAATCAGCTTGCTTCTTCAATGTATCGAACTATTCTTGACCGATTCTCTCTCCTTTACAGTGCTCTTCTAGATCTTCTCTCAAAGATCACTCCCGCTGAAAAGTTTCGCGATATCTTGACAGATGCTTCAAAGAAGCATCTTCAGAGCCTTCTTGAACATGGAGTCGATGGAGCTCTTGAAGTAGGTGCTCGAAAAGTAAAAGCTTTGAGTGCAAATCCACATGAAATTCGTATTACACTGATACAGAAACAAATGTCCGATGGGACCATTTTTACAATTCCTGTTCCTGATATTGAGTTTCGCGATTTACTTCTCGTCCTTCCTGTAACAATGGAGAATCCCTTTTTTCCAACAGCACTCTTTTTGTATGAAACGGTTGCCACTGCTCTTCTCCCTGAGATTGAAAAAGTTCAAATTGCTGAATTGAAACAAGAAGTTCAGCGACTTTTTATTGAATCCATTGTTAAAATGAATCCTCAATCTTTTTCTGATGAAAGCTTGAACTGACTCGCCAAATGGCGAGTTTTTCTTTTAATCACTTGATTATTCCTCTTGTTTATGATGGAATAAAAAACATTATGCTTACACGACTCGAACAATTTGATGTTCTCTTTCCAAAAGAACCAGCTTATCGAAAACAACAATTACTTGATGCTCTTTTTTCTCCTTCCCTTAATAGCTGGAATGAAGCGACAACTTTTTCTAAAGAAAAAAAAGACCTTTTAGAAACACGACTTCCATGGATATCAGTAAAATCAGATCTTTTGAGAAAAACATCATCTGGAAATGTGGTGAAAGCTGTCTTGCAATTACAAGACGGTGCATTGATTGAAAGTGTTCTGATGCATAATAAACGTGGTCAATGGACTATTTGTCTTTCCACACAAGTTGGTTGTGCGATGAATTGTGCTTTTTGTGCCACAGGAAAAATGGGGCTTGTGCGCCAACTTTCTGAAGATGAAATTGTAGATCAATATCGTTTTTGGGCTTCTTATCTTTTAAAGAATAATCCTGAAGAAAGAATTAGCAATCTCGTGTTTATGGGGATGGGTGAACCTCTGATGAACTATGAAACCGTCAAGTCTGCAATCAATCTATTGATTCGAATGACGGATATTGGTCCAACAAAAATAACCGTATCAACGGTTGGAATCCTTCCTCGACTCGAACAAATTCTCACAGATACACAATGGCCAGATGTACGCATTGCTATTTCACTCCACAGTGCTGATGCAAAAATTCGACAATCTATCATCCCCTCTTCTAGCCCTGATTTTCTTAAACGTCTTAAATCTTGGGCAAGGACCTACGAAGAACATCTTGGAAATCGCCGACATCACCTCACGTTTGAATATATCATGTTAGAAAGAGTGAATGATTCAGAAGAAGAAGCGCAAAAACTCGTTTCTTTTCTCTCACATCTTGAACGGATAAAAGTCAATCTTATCCCTTACAACAATACACGTCGTGACCTCAGTGCAACTCAGGAAAATCAAATAAACCAATTCATGAGAATTTTAGAAAATGCTGGCATTACCGTGACTGTACGGAGATCTTTAGGACAGGATATTGATGCAGCTTGTGGACAGCTTTCACAAAAAAGAAAAGACCGGGAATAATTCCCGGTTTTTACGTTAGAAAACCTCTTCGATGAGGATCACTTTCCCCTTATCATCCAGAATAGCATAAAGGAAAACGATGTTTAAAGATGAGTGTTTTTGCAGGATTTTTTCCTTTGCAATCCGCATGTCTGCCAAATGCATTTCTTTTTCTTGCTCAGGAGATTCTGTTGCTGCTTTCCCTCCATAAGCTCCACAATCAGAGTGATGCATCACATAGAGCGTCTCAATTCCATGTAATTCCACAGACAGATCAATCTGTATTTCAGGGAAACTTTCCTTTGTTTGTGCGATAGCTTTTGAAGCACCGGCTACAGAAATAATATCTATATCACCAATCAAACCTTTTTCCCTAAAATAAGTGGTTGTTTCTGGATCAAGACGAAAATCCATACAACGCAGCAAAGCTGCTGAACAATGATGTGACATAGTGTTACTCCTTAGGGAAACCTTTAAGGTCCCGGTATTTACGTTTAGTGAATGCTTTATGGCGAGCCATTTCCCGTTCAAGCATGGCAGCTGCGTGAGCAAACGCGACATCATCCTTATCTCTAGCTTGATGGAGAAGATCTTTTGCTCGTTCCTTTGCTTGTTCGATTTTTTCAAGTTCCAATTCTTCCACACGTTCTGCTGTATCAGCCAAGATTGTAATTGTATGATTTGGAGAAACTTCTAAAAAACCTGTGGATGCTACAAGGTGCGATTCAATCCCATCCTTTTTTATAACCAAGTCCCCTGCTTTCAGATTGGACACGAGAGGAGCATGACCTGGTAGAATCGTGATTTCCCCTACTTGCGTCATGGCTGTAAGAGAATCAACCGTGTCTTCAAAAACAAGGCGCTCAGGAGTTAAAACTTTGACCATGAGACGAGAAGTCATAAGTTACTTGATTTCAAGTTTTTGCGCAGCTTCAAGGACTTCTTTCATTCCTCCTTTCATGTAAAACGCTTGTTCTGAAATATCATCATACTTCCCTTCCAAAATATCCTTGAAATCTCGAACAGTGTCTTCACGTTTGACAAATTTTCCTTCAAAACCTGTAAATTGTTCTGCCACGGAAAAAGGCTGAGAAAGAAACTTTTGAATTTTTCTTGCACGAGAAACAATCTTCTTATCTTCCACAGAAAGTTCATCCATTCCCAAAATGGCAATAATATCCTGAAGATCTTTATAGCGTTGAAGAATTTGTTGAACTTCACGTGCGACTTGATAGTGTTCTTCTCCAACAATATTTGGATCAAGAATAGTAGAGCTTGAATCTAGAGGATCAACAGCAGGATAGATTCCGAGCTCTGCGAGTGAACGTGCGAGCACCACGGTTGAATCAAGATGTCCGAATGTTGTCGCAGGTGCAGGATCACTTAAATCGTCTGCTGGAACATAAACGGCTTGAATAGAAGTGATAGATCCTTTTTTTGTAGAAGTAATGCGTTCTTGCAACGCACCCATTTCTGTGGCCAAGTTTGGTTGATATCCCACAGCAGATGGAATACGTCCAAGCAAAGAAGAAACTTCGGAACCAGCTTGGGTGAAACGGAAAATATTATCAATGAAAAGCAAAACATCACGACCTTCATCATCTCGGAAATATTCTGAAAGAGTAAGACCTGTTAAAGCCACACGTGCGCGTGCTCCTGGAGGTTCATTCATTTGTCCAAACACAAGAGCTGTTTTACTCAATACTCCAGACTCCTTCATTTCCATGTACAAATCATTTCCTTCGCGTGTGCGTTCTCCCACTCCAGCAAACACAGAATAACCTCCATGCTCAGTAGCAATATTGTTAATAAGCTCTTGAATCAGCACGGTTTTTCCTACACCAGCTCCACCAAATAATCCTGTCTTTCCTCCTTTAAGAAATGGACAAATCAAGTCAATGACCTTAATCCCTGTTTCAAACACTTCATCTTTCGTGGCTTGTTCACTGAAAGAGGGAGCTGATTTATGGATAGGGTCGCGTCGTGTTGTTTTGATTGGTGTTTCAATGCCATCAATACTCTCTCCGATCACATTGAACATGCGACCAAGTGTTTCAGGCCCAACAGGCACACTGATAGGTTTGCCTGTATTTTTAACTTCCATCCCTCTCTGCAATCCATCTGTAGAAGACATTGCAATTGCACGCACGCTAGCATGACCAATGTGTTGCGCGACTTCGAGAACCAAGTCTTCTTCCCCTTTCCGAGGAATACTCAAAGCAGTATTGATTTCTGGCAAGCCCCCCTCTTCAAATTGGACATCGATGACCGCACCAATGATTTGTGTAATTTTTCCATTCATAAATTTATGCTTGTTCGAGCGCGGCTTTTCCTGAACTAATCTCTGCAATTTCTTGTGTAATTGCAGATTGTCGCGCTTGGTTATAACTAAAGGTGAGTTCGTTTATCATTTCTCCGGCTGAATCCGAAGCACTACGCATAGCCATCATACGAGCAGAGTGTTCTGAGGCGGCAGATTCAAGAATGGCTTGATAGACTTTCGTTTCCACAAGTTGTGGCAACATACGATCAAGGACTTCATTTGGACTTGGTTCAAAAAGATATTCTTTTGTATTTGGCTTCTGAGTTTTTAAGTCACTTTCTGGAATCAAAACATCTTTTTGTGTTAATGGTAGAAGATCAAAAATAACAGGGGTTTGAGCAATGGCACTCACAAAGTCTGTATAGGCAATCACGACTTTATCGTAGGTGCCTGTAATAAACTCATGGAGAACAAGTCTTCCAATTGGTAACACTTCTTCATAGGTCGGCTTGTTTGTAATTTCCGTAAAACTTGCAATAATCGTTTTTCCTGCATGGTGTAGAGCTTTTTCTCCGCGTCGTCCAATCGCAACAGCATCAATCTGAACATCTTTTCCATAAGAATCAATCTGTTCGATTGTTTTTCTGATAACGTTTGCATTAAATCCGCCGGCAAGCCCACGATCTGAGGTTACAAGCAAAAGCAGAACTTTTTTGATTTCTTTATGTTGGCGAAGAAGAGGGTGTAATTGTGTATCTGTAACCGATCCTATCTGTAAAATTGTTTTCCACGCTTCTAAAGCAAAAGGTCGTGTTTCCAGTGCAGCATTTACTGCTTTGCGCATTTTACTAGCAGCAACAAGCTCCATCGCTTTTGTGATTTTGCGAGTATTCTTAATGGACTTAATTCTGCGCTTAATGCTTCGGATCTGAACAGCCATACATCTTAAACAGTTTCTTCTTTGTTTGTTTCTTTCTTTGCTTGAAAAATTTCATTGTATTCTTGAATGAGTGCAATTAATTCTTTTTCCAGTTCTGGAGATAAAATCTTTTCTGTGAGGATTTTTTCTGCAACAGAACATCCTGTTCGTTCAGAAAATTCATAGAATCCCTTTTCCCACTCATGAAGATCTTCAGGAACAAAAGCATCAAGCATGCCTCGCGTTGCCGCAAAAATCACCATAATCTGTTTTTCAACAGCAAGAGGTCTATATTGCGCTTGTTTAAGAAGTTCTGTAGTAAGACGTCCACGTTCAATTTGTTTTCGAGTTCCTTCATCCAAATCTGTTGCAAATTGTGCAAAGGCTTCAAGCTCGCGGAATTGAGCTAAATCAAGACGCAAATTTCCTGCCACTTGTTTCATGGCTTTTATTTGAGCAGATGATCCCACGCGAGAAACAGAGAGACCTACATTCAACGCAGGACGAATACCTCGATAGAAAAGATCACTTTCAAGATAAATTTGACCGTCTGTAATTGAAATCACGTTTGTTGGGATATAAGCAGATACATCCCCATTTTGTGTTTCAATAATCGGAAGAGCTGTAAGAGTGCCACCTCCTTCATCTATACTCATACAAGCTGATCGTTCAAGCAATCGAGAATGAAGATAAAAAACATCTCCTGGATAGGCTTCACGTCCTGGTGGACGACGCAATAGTAAGGAAATTTCACGATAAGCCCACGCATGCTTTGAAAGATCATCATAAATCACCAAGGCATCTTCTCCTTTATCTCTAAAAAATTCTCCAATCGTACATCCTGAATACGGAGCAATGTACGAAAGTGCAGCTGGATCAGAAGCTCCTGAAACAACGACCGTCGTGTATTCCATAGCTCCGGCTTCTTCTAGACGAGCCACAATTTTTGCAATTTTTGATTCTTTTTGTCCGATTGCCACGTAAATGCATTTCACTCCTTGACCTTTTTGATTCAAAATTGTATCAATCGCAATTGCTGTTTTTCCAGTTTGGCGATCCCCAATGATCAACTCACGTTGTCCACGTCCAATTGGAATAAGAGAATCAATTGCTTTGATTCCTGTTTGCAGAGGTTGCTTAACAGATCGACGCTTCATGACACCAGGAGCGATTTTTTCAATAGGAGAATAATTCTTCGTTTTGATTGCCCCTTTTCCATCAAGAGGTTTCCCTAGTGGATCAATCACTCGTCCGAGCAGTTCATCACACACAGGCACGGAAAGAATCTTTCCTGTGGCTTTTGCTGTATCCCCTTCTTTGATTTTTGCCATTTCTCCAAATACAATTGCTCCAACTTTATCTTCTTCAAGGTTCAAAACAACCCCATAAACATCATTTGGAAATTCAATCATTTCAGAAGCTTTCACTTGTGAAAGACCATTGAGATAGGCGATTCCATCTCCAACAGAAATAATTGTTCCGACTTGTTCACTTGTATTTTCTCCGACAAAATCAGCAATTTGTTTTTTTATGATTTTGACAATGTCTTCTTTTGTGGTCATACAGACAGTGTTTGCGTAAGCAATTTTTTGAGTGTTAGGAGGGATCCATAAATAGTCCCATCAATAATCTGATCATCAATGCGTATGCGCGCTCCACCAATAAGATCTTGTGAGATTTGTTGGTTAAAATCAGCTTTAGGAGCAATCGCTTGCAAGGTTTGTTCTTGTTTTTTTGAAAGAGAATAAGCCGTTTCCACACAAATCTTACTCATCCCATATTTCTTTTTCCACACACCTTCCATGGCTTCGAAAATTTGGTCTATTCCGTCAAGATGTCTATGTTCATGTAGATATTTCACGAAAATCTCAATTCTTTTCTCTAATTCCTTCCCTTTTGCTTCAGAAGTAATTTCTACCAAAGCCGTCGCATACTGTTTGGCTATTTCTTTTTTCATACCTTTTAAGTCAGGGATTCGATCACCTCTTCCGCTATTGCTTGCGCTTTCTTTTCATTCACACTTGCAGAAAGAATTTTTTCAGATGCTTGAATGGCGAGATCGATAATGTCTTTTCTTGCTTCTTGAAGCATGAGATTTTTTTCTGCTTGCAATTGTCGCTTTCCTTGTTGAACAACTTGTGTTACTTCTTGTTTTGCTGTTGCGAGCATAGCGATTTTTTGTTGTTCTGCTCCACCACGCGCTTCTTCAATGATTGCTTCTGCTTCAAGTTTTGCTTGCTTAATCACTTCTTTTTGTTCTTTTTCCAAAAGCACTACACGTTCTTCAACATTCTTCGCTTGATCAAGGCTTTCGGAAACTTTCCGACTCCTTTCATCAAGAAGCTTCACGATAGGCGTATAGGCCCATTTCCAAAGCACCAACAACACAACAGTAAAGTTCAGTAATTGGGCAAGAAAAATTTTTAGATTAATTCCAAGCATACCAAGACCACCTGTCGCTTCTGTGGCATGAGCAGCTTCTGTGACCGCTGTGGCGGCCATTTGTACTTCTTGTGACATAGGATAATGAATCACCTTCAGTCGCCAATAACTGACGACTGCGCGTGATCCTTCATCTTAAAGAGTAAAGGAAACAACCAAGGAGTAAATGGCGATTGCTTCTGCAAAGGCCATTCCAAGAAGCATTGGAACAAAGATTTTTCCTGCAGCTTCTGGATTGCGACCAATTCCTTCCATGGCTTTGAATCCAATAAGCCCGATACTAATAGCTGGCCCAATTCCTCCGATGGCAATCGTAAGTCCTTTTGCTAATGTTGTCATGATTTCTGTGTCCATATGAATATATTTAATAATTTCTATTTTTTATATTTTAGCTTCTTCTAATGTCTCAACCACTTCCTCTTCTTCATGTGCAGAGGTTGCAACTGTTAAATAAGCAAGTGTTAACATAGCAAAAACCGTTGCCTGAATGATCCCAACTAAAAGCTCTAAAAACATGAAAGGGATTGGCAAGAAGAGTGAACACAAACTTAACATCACTGTAATAAGGACTTCCCCAGCAAAAATGTTTCCAAAAAGTCGAAGGGAAAGAGAAAGAACTTTGGCAAATTCACTGATAATTTCAAGAAGTCCGACTCCAAACTCAATAATTGCTACTAAAATTGCGATGGGACCTTTTTTTAGTGAATGAAAAATACCACGAAAGTTAAAAAATTTGCTCAAGTGATTCACAATCCCCAACCGAGTAATACCGAATAAGTGAGAGCTAATCACCGCAAATAATGCAATCGCAAGAGTGAAGTTAAGATCACTCGCTGCAGGTCTAAGCAATGGAATCAATTCAATTTTTCCGTGTAATTCCCCCCAAATTCCAATAGAGCCTGTTCCTGGTATAAGACCAAGCCAGTTGGAAAAAAGAATAAACAAAAAAATCGTGCCGACAATAGGAATAAATTGTCTTGCACGAGTTTTATCTCCAGTGACTTTTTCGGTTTCTGAAAGAAGAAATTCAACAATAAATTCTGCAATGTTCTGCAATCCTTTTGGTCGATCTGAATATTTACGTGTGAGAAGAAAAGTAACAATAATAAAGAAAAGTACCGCAATCCACGCATTGATAAGCGCGTTGGTGATAGGAAAACTTCCAATAGAGGCGATCGCTTCAGCAGCAGCAGGAGGAACCGTCATAGATTAAGACTTCTTCTCTTCTTTTTGAATTAAGGCTGAATACATTTTCTCGTAGACTCTTGCTTTTCGGTAAACAATAATCGCTGTAAACACAAGAGCACAAACAAGAAAAATTACTAGAAACAATGAACCTGTTCCAAAATGAGTATCCATACGTGAACCAAGAAGAGCTGCAAGCACGGCTGGAACAGCAATACTGATTCCAAAATCAGCAAAAATCTTCATGGCTAGACGATAATATCTTTGATCTTGTGACATAGAGCAACGAGTGACGTCGAAATTATAAGGTTTTCCTCTAAAATCGTCAAGAATCCCGTGTGGAAGAAAAAAGAAAAACCACGCGAGGCGTGGTTACGTTGTTGTGGGCATTCCGTCTACATCAAGGAAACGTCGATGAAATTGAATAGGATCCTTCACATCCACTTCAGATCGTAATGCGGTAATGAGCTGATGAGCAAGTTGACGTATATTCTCATTGTAGTGTTGTTGACCATGTTCAGAGCCGAGATGTTCCAAAAGAGTCTTCAAGGGAAATTCTGCACTATTTCTTTCCATAGCATTTGATGCCGTGCGAATACGCCTGACAAACAAATCAATAAGGCGATCTCGAAGAGCAATCCATTTTGGATCAGGATGAATCCTTCGAAGGAGATGGGCATCAGAAGGAACAATCTGTCGTACTTTTTTATCTGATTTTTCTTCTGGTTCGGTTGTCTTTGGGTCAACATCATCAGTATCTATAGTTCTTGCTCCACGTTGAGGAATAATGAATTCCTTGGTTTGATCAACCCTTGTCTCTGTGGCCATGTAAACTCCTTTATTAGAAGGTTTTTGAACGAACGAAACAGCAGACCGTAACAAAATCAGGCTATATTGTCAATTCATCTATCCTGTATTCTATTTCAAACCCCAACTAAAAAGAAATTCCGAACAAACGTTTGGCATTTGTGTTTGTTACCTCTGCCACTTCTTCAAAAGAGATTCCCTTTATCTCCGCGATCTTCTTTGCAATGGTAATAACCTGCCAAGGTTCATTCCGTTGACCTCTAAAAGGCTCTGGACAAATGTATGGCGCATCTGTTTCTACCATCAAAGATTCAAGAGGAAGTTGCCTTACAACCTCTTGAAGTAGGCTTAGACCACTTTCAAGCTGATCTTTCTTTCTTGGACTAAATGTCACAATCCCTGTTACAGAAATAAGAAAACCACTATCTAAATAAGCCTGTGCTTCTTCAAGTGTTCCAGTGAAACAATGGATCACTCCCCTTCTTTGCAATTGATTTTGATCAAGAAATTCTTTGATAATTCCTAATTGTTCCTTATGTGCATTACGACTATGAATGACAACTGGCAACCCAACTTTGCTTGCGAGTTCAAAATGCGCTCGACACGTTTGACGTTGCCGTTCTTTTTCAGCTTCAGGATCACACCCTTCAGGAAAATGATAATAATCAAGTCCACATTCTCCAATCGCCACACATTTTGAATGTTGTGCAAGGGGAAGATAGACTTTGGGATCAAAAACTTCACAACGTGTTTTAATGATTTGTGTTTGAGAAGGATCAACCTCTTCATCATCTACAAAAGACTGTTCACACAAATGGCTTGGATGCAAACCAACGGTTGCCCAAACCCCTTCATATCGCTCAGCTACTTCTAAACCGCGACGACTTGTATCCGCTTGTGTACCAACGGTAATCAGAAAAACCCCTTTTTCAAGGGATCGTCTGATCACTTCATCCATATCCTGTTTATAGGCATTAAAATGAACATGACAATGAGTATCAATCAATTTCATAAGCCAATCAAAGTTCAAAAGGGAGAAGACTCCTTATGGATTCAGGAAGAAATGCTAATAAAAGAGTACATGTACTTATGACATACGATGCCATCCAAGATGCTTCAAGAGCTGTTTTTATAGTTCCTTCAGGAAGATATCCATCGGCAAAATACACCACTACACCCACAATCATAAGTCCTTCTAAAAATCCAAAGGCTCCGCCCAAAAGGCGATTTAAGAAAGATGTGAAGGGTATAAAAGAAAAAAAATTCCAAAATTTATCTAAAGCCCAAAAAACAACCCCGACAAGCCGAGAAATAATCAAGAAAACAAGAATAAAAACAACAATTCTTCCGATTCCATCTTCCCCTCCAAAAATAAATCCAACTTTGTCATAAATGGGCTCGATCCCCCAAAGGGAAATGGCAAGACCAATAAAAGTTCCAATAAAACTTCCCACAGTATGAATAAGGCCAAAAAAGAACCCAAAGAAAATAAAGGCCAGAATGACACAAAGAAGAATGATGTCGAATATTGGCATAAAAGAAAGATCAAGAACTAAAAGTCTTAAGACTCCCTTGATTCACGTCGTGGAAAAAGCACAGTTCCAGGATTGAGCTTTGTTCCTGGCTCAAGTTTTCCCCAAACAAGTAAATCAAAAAAAGGTTGTGATGTTTTTTGTGTAGATGAAATACCAAGCTGTTCTAAAATCTTTTCAGCAGTTTCCGGCATGAATGGCAATAAGAGATAAGCGAGAAGACGAAGGCTTTCAAGAAGAATGTATAAAGTTGAAGCAAGTTCTTCTGTTCTTTCTTCTTTTGCCAGCACCCATGGTTTTTGTTGTTCTACAAATTGATTGGCCTGACGCACAATCATCCAAATAGCATCAAGAGCACGATCAAATTCAAATACCTGTATAGAAGAATGGTACTGCTCTATGAATTCGGAAAAGGCTTGATAATCAACCTTCTCAGGAACAGTCCCCTCAAGATACTTCCCTGTCATCGCACAAACTCGACTTACAAGATTTCCTAATTCGTTTGCAAGCTCTCCTTGATAGCGTTCTTCCATACGCGCAAAGGAATAATCTCCGTCTTCACCGAAACGAATTTCACGCATAAGGAAGTAGCGTAAAACATCATTTCCATAAGATTCCACAACCTCAATAGGATCAACAACATTCCCGAGAGATTTACTCATTTTTTCCCCATCAATAGTAAAGAATCCATGTGCAAAAATATGTTTTGGTAGTGGAAGCCCTGCGGAAAGCAACATCGCTGGCCAAAGGGCACAGTGAAACTTAATAATGTCTTTACCTACTAAATGAACATCTGCAGGCCAAAACTGTTCAAATTTCTTTTCATCTTTCCCATACCCAATCCCTGTTAAATAATTGATCAAGGCATCAAACCATACATAAATGCGTTGCTCTTCATCTCCTGGTACAGGAATCCCCCATTTCATAGAAGCTCGAGAAATTGAAACATCTGTCATGAACTTTTCGATGTAACTGATTATTTCATTACGTCTTGAAGAAGGCATGATGAACTCTGGATGACTAGCAATATAGGCAAGGAGTTCATCTCGATATTTTGTAAGACGGAAAAAATAATTTTTTTCCACAATCTTTTCCGGAGCCTTTTTGTGATGAGGACAAAGACTGTCTTGAAGATCTGCTTCTGTTATAAACGCTTCACAACCTTTGCAGTACAGACCAGAATACTCTCCTTGATAAATATCTCCTTTTTCTTGAACGGCTTTCCAAAATTTTTCCACTGCAAGATAGTGATCTTGTTCTGTGGTTCGCACAAATCGATCGTGTGTGATACCAAGCTTTTCCCATGTCTTTTTCCAAACCTGTGCCATCTCATCTAAATAAACTTGAACATCTTCCCTTCCCAATGCTTCTGCTGCCTCAATATTTTTTTGACTATTTTCATCTGTTCCCATGAGAAAAAAAACTTGCTTTCCTGAAAGCCGATGATAGCGCGCTAAAATATCTGCAGCAATCGTTGTATAAGCATGTCCGATGGATGGTTTTCCATTGATGTAATAGATCGGAGTTGTAAGATAATAAGAATGCATATTATTTTTGTGGACCAACAACAATAACAAATTCTCCCTTCATACTAGTAGATTTTAGTTGTTCTGTCACTTCTGAAGGGGTTCCACGATACGTTGTTTCATGGAGTTTCGTGAGTTCTCTACACACCACAATGTGTCGATGTGGAATGGATTCTTCCATTTGTTCTAATGCCTTGATAATACGATGTGTACTTTCGTAAAACACGCTCGTTTCGCTAAAATTTGCAAGAGCCTGAAAAAATTTTATTCTTCCTTTTTTTTGTGGAGGAAACCCAAGAAAATGAAAATGATCTGTAGGGAATCCTGAGATAGAAAGTGCTGCAATAGCAGCACAAGGTCCAGGGATTGGATAAATAGCCACCTCATTTCCAAAACGGGCAAGAGCAGCTTCTACAAGCTTTCCCCCTGGATCAGAAATTCCAGGTGTGCCTGCATCTGTAACCACGGCAATATTTTTTCCTTTTTCCAATTCAGCAAGAATAGATTCGATTTTTTTCTCCGTACTGTGTTGATGAAATGATTCAGTACTAGTTTTAATCTCAAATGCAGACAATAATTTATGTGTAACACGTGTATCTTCACACAAAATCAAGTCTACGGAAGAAAAAATCTGTTTTGCTCGCTCACTTAAATCTCCAAGATTTCCAATAGGTGTTGCAACAAAATAAAGGATTCCTCGCATAATTAGGATTGATCATTTTTTCCTAATCGGTCAAATGCTCGCAAAATCTCTAAAGGAATAGCAAATATTACGGTGTTTGATTGATCAGAAGAAAGATCGTTCAATGTACTAAGTGTGCGAAGATGCAATGCTCCTGATGACTCTGATAATTTTTTCGCAGCAATAGATAGATTTTCTGCAGCCTGTACTTCTCCTTCAGCTTTGATAATCACGGCTCGTCGTTCTCGTTCTGCTTCTGCCTGCTTACCAATCGTACGCTTCATTTCTTCTGGAAGAGTGATGTCTTTCAATTCCACATTGTCCACTTGTATTCCCCAAGGATCAGTCAACTCATCAACAATTTGTCGAATCTTTTTTGATGCCTGTTCTCGTTGACTGAGCAATTCATCTAAATCCATTTCACCCACCACATTTCGCATAGTTGTTTGCGCAAGTTGACTTACGGCATAACGAAAATTTTCCACTTCAATAATCGCTTTAGAGGCATCCTTCACTTTGTAATAAATGACTGCATTGATACGTGCAGAAATATTGTCTCGAGTAATAGCTTCTTGATCAGGAACATCCACAGCTTTTACACGAATATCTACTCTTTGCATGCTTTCAATAATCGGAAAAATAAGACGCCATCCTGGTTCCATTACCTTCACATAGCGTCCTAAACGAAATTTGACTCCGCGCTGATATTGATTGATTTGACGAACACTAATAAGAACAATGAACAGGACAATAATAAGTACGGGAAGAAACGTATCCATAAAATTATTTTAAGGATTATAAATATCTGTGTGAGGATGAGCAGTAGCCCAACAAAACCATCGTGTTTTTATACCAATCGCATCTTCTTGGGAAGAAAGGGTAATTTGCCCTTCTGAGGCAGAGATCGTGATCGCCGTTGAACCAACAACGTCAGGTATCTCGATCTTGTTTGAAAATAAACTCAGGGGATAAACTTTGGTTCCGCTTGCTGTTTCTACGCCATAGACAAGTTCTTTAGAAGACAACCGTTCATCGAGATGAGTAAGGGAGAATAAAACAGCATGATTTTCCTGATAGTCTCCATAAGGATCGCGTGTATAATCACGTTCCACACCTGTATTTCGTGAAAGGACATTGCCAGAAGGATAGTTTTGTTTGAAATCATTCCAGGTCATTTCTGAAGAAGGATAAACCTCTAGTACGGTTCCAAGAAAGGAGCCATCAACACTTTGATGTAAAAGCTGAACCCAAAGAGAGTTTGTTTCCCTATCTTGTAAAACAAGATTATTGTTCCAAACAACTCCTGCTGTTTCAAAAGAAAGTTCTTGTTCGCCAATCGTTCTGTCAAAAACGATCCCAGAAGAACAGAGAGGACAATAGGTGATCACAAGATTCTTTCCAGAAAAAATATCATTTACAACTTCATGCCACACAAGAATTTGATAAGGATAAAAACGTGTCAGTCCATTTCTTCGAACAACAATTCCCCTTCCCTGATCATCTAAATACTGATCTGCTGAAAGCACACTCTCGAATACAGGCTCATCAATGGCCGGAATAGCACCTGTTGTAGCTCCACTAGAAACAAAATCGTTGAGAGAAAAAATCTGATCTTTTGTTTCTAAAAGCTCTTCTGGATAGGTAGCCCGATAATACCCATACCACCAATACAAACACAGACCTATTACGGCACAGAGACAAATAACAAGAAAAAATTTTTTCTTACTCAACATAAAAATGATGTGTATATTGTAACGTGTTTGTTCACATTATCCTAACATTTCTTGACAATATCTCTCTCTGTGTTAGTCTTTTTTGTTCCTCACGTCATTCGTGACTGTGTGAACGTGGCTCACAAACCTAGGAGGAGAAACCCATGTGGCCTCTTATTCTTTCTGCTCTTTTTTTTGCTTTTCTTGCTTTTATCAAAGGGATGGCAATGGCGGGAGCTTTTCTCCTTGTCGCAAAAGTCCTGTTCTATTGGTATTGTTTTTGTGGTGGACTTGCTGCACTTTTCCTTTTCTTTAACGTTTTGATTAGTCTTCTTTGCGGTGCAGGAATTGGAGGAATAAAGGGGGGTCCACTCGGAGCTATTTGCGGTGTCCTTCTTGGAGGAGCGGGTTCTTTGTTTTTGTGCCTCTTTGCTCTGGTGGGGCACATCTGTCGAATTGTTGGCGCATTCCTTCTGATGACTTCTGGAACCCCTGGAATGGAAATCTCTGATTTCAGTGCAGCCAAGCTCGTTGTTGGAAGTATTATGATCATTTTGCCAATTATTTTCTATCGATCTCGTTCCAGATCCGATTCCGATTCCTGATCTTTTCTTCGTAGACAAAGATGTAAGAAGCTGAATTTCTCTTGAATCACCCGTTATGCTAACGGGTGCTTTTTTATTTTGAAATCAATTTCAAAAGTGTTCTGACACCATGTCCTGTTGCCCCTTGTTTTGTGTAAGGATCAATTGTTTTTTCTGCAAAACTTGGTCCTGCAATATCAAGATGTGCCCAAGGAATTTTTCCGACAAATTCTTGCAAAAATAGTCCTGCTGTTAATGCCCCTCCCCATCTTCCCGCAATATTCTTATAATCAGCAATCGGAGATTTTAACAGTTTTCGATAGTTTTTTTCCAAAGGTAATTCCCATATTTTTTCCCCAGAAAACTCTGTGGCTTCTTTTAATCTTGCAACTAATTCTGCATCATTGGACATCACTCCTGTAATTTCTTCCCCAAGAGCAACCACACAAGCCCCAGTTAATGTTGCAAGGTCAATGATGCTGTCTGGTTTTTGTTTAGATGCATAAAGTAATGCATCTGCAAGAGTGAGTCGTCCTTCTGCATCTGTATCTAAAACTTCAATGGTTTTTTTATTCATGACCTGGATGATATCGCCTGGTCTAAGGGCTTTACCCGATGGCATATTTTCGCAAGCAGCAAAAATTCCATGTACTTCGCATCTTGGAACAAGATGATCAATAACAGAAAAAACCCCAAGCACAGCAGCAGCTCCAGCCATATCAATCTTCATATTCTTCATTGCTTCAGAAGGTTTCAAAGAAAGACCACCAGAATCAAAGGTTAATGCTTTTCCCACAAGTGCAATTTTCTTTTTTGTTTTCTTTGTAGGTTTGTAAATAAGATGAACTAAATACGGAGGATGATCTGATCCTTGAGCTACACTTAAAATTCCACCAGCCCCCATTTTTTGGAGCTGTTCTTGATTAAATACTTTGAGTTGTATGTTCTTTTTTCCCTTAGCCAAAGCTTTTGCAACAAGCATTAAATCTTCAGGGGTTAAATGTTGACCTGGAATATTTCCTAAATTGCGTGCAAACATGGTCGCTTGTGCAGCAAGTTGTCCTTGTACAATCCCCTTTTCTGATAATCGAACATTCTTTCCCTTTGCTGTCACAAAAGTGATCAAATCTGGAAAACGATCTTTAATCTTTTTATACTTTCCGAACGTATAACTTGCGAGCAAAATCCCTTCTGTCATAACTTGACTTATGTCATCAACAGAATATTCTTCAAACACGTCTGAAAGATGCTGTACCACCAAATGCTTAACTTTCCAGTTTTTTATTTCATGATAAGCAGCGGCACAAGCCTGCCTGATGGTTTCAAGAGTGATTTCCTCTTTTTCCCCAAGACCTACAATCAAGACTCTTTTTACAGGAAGTGCTTGATGTGTTCGTATAAAAACAGTTTGATTTGCTAATCCTTTATAACCTTCTTCTTGGATAATCTCTTTAATGCAACCATTTAAACGAAGATTGACTTCTTCTAATTCATGAGGAATTTGTTTCTTTATAATTTTTGGAGAAAAAATAATAAGAACATCTGCTTTTTCCTCTAAAAAATGACCTTTTTTTATTTGCATATGGATAAAATAAAATAAGCTTTTCAGCTTATTTTTGAATCATACCTGTATTGTTACATGTTCTGAACAAAAATTTCAAATGAAAAAATACCAGGAAGGGTCATAACAAAAAAGACAAAAAGAGCAGAAAGAAAAAACCAGAAGACATTCTCCCTTTGGTGAGAACAATCTTTATTACGATACCAACACAGCATGAGAAACAAACTCACAAGATAAATAATGCTTGCACTGAAATAGAGTCCTGAGACAACTCCAAACCTCTCTGAGAAAACAAACCACTCATAAAATACATCAACCCGTGTAACAAGAAGATTAAGAATCCATGCAAAGGTAAGTGTTACAGCTGCAGCAAAAGTCGCTGCAAGGGCAAGGGATTCTGGAATGTGTTTTTTTAAAAAACGTTTAAACATAGACTTTTAAATGAGAGATTCGCAGGCAATAGAAAGTGTTGAGACAAAACTAACAAGAATCATAGCGATCAATGTGACTCTATACCATTTTGCATGATTTTCCTGAATCCGATCTTTATAAGCTAAAAGAATAAGGATTGAAGAAGGCAAAAGAAAAAGTGGTGCTTGAACGATTAAAAAACGATGAGTGGACAGTGAGGCAGAAAGCTCTGCAACCGCACCTTGAAGATAAAAAGTACCTTGAACTCCTGCAAGATCAATCCACAAGATACCAATAAATAAAAATTCAATGAGACAAAGAAGGATCAGAAGAATCCGATAAATCTTTGGACAGATTTTTAACAAGAAGACTAAAGGAAGAACTGCCCCAAACAAAATCATGACAAGTCCAAAAAGAATAAGACCTGGATCGATAAGAGAAAGTAAATCAAGAAAAGAAAACATAGTTTGAAGTAAATATCTTTATCTAGTTTATCACAAGATAAATAATTCGCCCATAAAAATCACTTGAGCTATCATTGTTTGAATGATCACTTATATGATCGATAACGACTCATTGACAATTCTTTCTGCAATCGCTATACTCCCAGCACATTAATCCATACCTTATGCCTGGAAAACGCAAACAAATCCGAACAAAGTGGAAGGCTGATCGCAAAGTGCAACTTGCAGAAAACCGCAGACAAAAAGCCCTTCGCATCATCAAAGCACAAGAAACAGAATAACACTCATTTTCAAAAGGTGTTACAAAAAAACCGCGCAAAGCGCGATTTTTTTATTTTATCATTTCTCCTTCAAGAACATGCAATCCTGAAGTTGAATCTCCATCATCCCATTCACTCGTAACCACGTAAAAACTCATTCCTGTAAGATTCTCATTTGACTCATAGGTATTTATGTACCCTTCATCGACTGCCATTAATTTACCTGTGGAAAGAATTTTCATCTCTTCTCCGCGCTTAACAATCCATCCTTCAAAATACATTCCTTCTTGAAGTTCAGGTAAATCACCTGCTGAAACAAATAACTTATAAACCCCATCATGGAAAGTCGCTTTTGCAACCCCATGACTCCCTCCTCCGGTCACATCAGCAAGAGCCCCTTGATATGCATAAGCTACAAGCTTCATTTCTTCCATTTCAATCGCATCAAGGACTATTTGCTTATCATCATAAAGAGTTGTTGCCTTTTGGCTCATAAAAAGGATTTCTTCATCATCCATGATAAGCCCGCTTTCTTTTGCATTTTCCAAAATTTCATTTCGGTTTATCTGTTCATTTCCCTGTGAAAAAGAACCATCTGTTTTTAATTGTAAACACCCAATACCTGGAAAAACAAGCACAAAAAGGGCTACAAGAACGAAAAGATGGCTAAAACGAAGTTCTTTAATAAATGTCATATTTTTGCTGATGGCAATTATACCGTCACATTTTAATGAATGCAAAGGGGTTGTACACAAAATATGAAGAAAATAAATGCACTGTCTTAAACAGTGCAAAAAGCGTACTTTGCCATAAGTTTTGTTCCAATCAACTGTAAATAGTCTTTTCCTACTCCTGGATTGCCAGGTTCCAAGTAAGTTTCCAAAAAAGAAGGAAGTCTTTCTTGTTTCATACGCACTGAAGCAATCCCCCAAGCAATCGCTGCAACAGAATCTGTATCCCCACCAAAAAGAATCAAGGTCTTCATTATGTCCATTAATGAATGTCCTCGAACAAGAAGATGATAGACCGCATGAACCGTATTGATTCCTACTCCTTCTCCACCGTGATCTTTCCGATTTATGACCGGCCCTGACCATGGTTCTTGCATTTTCTGAATCCATTTTTCTTGCTCAGGTAAATGTGCCATTAGATATTCATGGAGTCTTGAAAAAGAAGCATCTTCATACAAAGCAAAATGTGACATCAGAGCAACACATTGTGCAGAAAAAATCCCTGCAGGTGTCGCATGTGTAAGAAGCACTTGCATTGCTGAAGCATTCAAAACTGATTTCACAGAAGGAAGGACACCCAATGGAACAGAACGCATCGCTGCCCCGTTCTTATCAGAATGAGAATTGATCATGTTCAAAAACTCTTGTCCACTTTGTGTCTTCTCAAGAAAAGCTTGAAAGTGGCGCGCATATCCTTTCCGTTGTCCACCTAAACGAAACTGACGTACATAGGCATTGGCAAACATGAGCGGGGTAAAAGGTGCTTGATATTCGATAAGAACCTGTGCATTTGCCACGGACATTTCTGTATCATCAGAGTAAATTCCAGGCTCTTGATGAAGAACAGGATGTGACAAATACTCTTGAAATAGAGAAGCTTGATGAAACAAATCAGGAAAAGCTTTTGGATCAACATATTCAACAGCAAGAGCATAGGCATCAGCCATAGCAATATAAACAAGCATTCGCGGGTGTGGATACTTCATGGTTTCTCCTTAGAAAGAACTTAAGCTACCTTACAAAAGATAGAGAATTTGTAAAGAAACAGATGATTTATTCCTCTTAATTCCTCTTAATTCCTCTTAATTGCTTGACAAAATCACTATTTTTCGCTTTAATAGAAAGTCTCCTTAATTTTAGAACTAAAAAAAATAGGAGAAGACCATGCGTCACGTTCTTTACACTCTTTTACTCATGCTCTTGCTAGTGATGGCAATGGCAAGAAGCGCGATCGTCGAGGTCACTCCAGTCCCCTCAGATACCCCCTTGCCCATGCAACCTACAAATCCTCAAGAACTGATCCATGTGAAAGGTTGCTTGGAAAATCTGGAGAGTCTTCCTTATGAGGATCTTTGGTTCTTGAATCAGAATGAT
>Ga0076213_118_pt1 | contig 25717 bp, 24 predicted proteins | sample RifGroE2_FD_68266 | JGI IMG/M metagenome (GOLD analysis project Ga0076213, IMG submission 68266) | Parcubacteria (Uhrbacteria) bacterium GW2011_GWE2_40_58
CAAAGATAACTACATTACAAAGATGATGCTCGCTTTTATTCCCTTTGTTCAGCTTGTATCGTTCATGAAGCATCACCTTGTTTGACATAGAGCCTCCAAAACTCAAAAGAAATCCCCAAGCTCTCTACAATAAATTTTCTCCTTCCAAAGCCTTTACACGTTCTTCAAACTCAGCAATTTTTTGATTATCAGGATTCACTTCTTTTAAAAGATCTAAACCTTTCTTGGCTTCCTCTTTTTCTTTTGCAACAAGAGCTGATTCAAGATAAAAATCTAAATAGCGAGGATTCCGTGAACGAATATCTACAGCACGACGTGCATGTTCAAGAGCTTCTTTTGTATTCCCTTGCATCATCTCTAATTCAGAAAGACTCATTTGTACGCTGGCATCTTCTCCATTTAAACGCGCAGCAAACTCTAACGTCTCTCTGGCTTGATCATACTTCTTCAACTTTAAATACATATTCCCCAATCCTTCATAAGCATGAATCTGTTTTGGGTGATGACTAATGATCTCAATATAACGCTTCTCCGCAGGAATATACTCTTCTTGTTTGATAAGCTCTTCTGCTTCTTCTAAAAGTCGTTTCACTCCCTCTTGTCCTAACTTTTCTGATCCTGCTTCAGAACTCTTTTTCAATTTTTGATAATACTGTTCAAGCGCATAGAGTTTTTGCACAGCACGACGACCATACTTAGAAAGACCTTTTCCGGTTTGACGTGCCACACGTTCGACTCCTCCAAATTTACTTGATTGAATACGCTGAAAGCGCTCGAGTAAAATACGCTCTTTTACTTTTCTTTCTCGTTCCTCTGGAATAGCTTCAACATCAATCACGCGCAGTTGCGGAACTTTTTTCCACAAAAGCCAACCCAAAAAAACGAGGCCAGAACAGATTAAAAAGAAACTAAAGATAATCCAAAACATATTAGGTTAAACTAAGTGTGCTCTCAAGAGCATCACTGGCAGCATCAATAATTTCACGCATTTGAGAAAGTTTCACACTTGCTCCTCCCACTAAAACTCCATCAACTTCTTGTTCACGTAAAAAGGCATAGGCATTCTTTGAATCAATACTTCCTCCATACAAAATACTCACTTGTTTTTCAGAAAAAGAAGGAACTAACTCTTTTATTGTTTGTCGAATAACTTGATGCATTTCTACTGCATCCGCAGGTGTCGCAGCCTTTCCTGTTCCAATGGCCCAAATCGGCTCATAAGCGAAAAACAAGGGAAATTTCTTAAAAGAAATTTTTTCTGCAAACATCGCTTTCACTTGTGCGATCACAACCTCTTTTGCTTTTCCTTGCTCTCGCTCTTCTCGTGTTTCACCCACACAAAGAATAGGAATCAGTTGATGTTTAACCGCGAGCGCCAATTTCTTTTGAATCATCTCGTTTGTTTCTCCAAGCAATTGACGTCGTTCAGAATGTCCAAGAATCACATGAGATACTCCAAGCTCTTCGAGTTGTCGGACAGAAATTTCTCCAGTCAGAGCTCCTGTTTCAAGAAAACCACTATTCTGTGATCCAAGAGCAATACGACTTTTTGCTGTTATTTTTCGCACTTCTGAAAGTGCGATAAAAGACGGACAAATAACAACCTCTGGCACCACACTTTTTCCACGCAGAGCATAAAGGACTCCACGCGCAAGGGCCACACTTTCACGTACGCCTACATTCATTTTCCAATTTCCAATAATGGTTTTCATAAAATTATGGTGAAGTTTCCCAATCAAGAGATTTCAAAAAAGAGTTGTTTGAATCAAAGGGTCCAATTCCCGCAATCGTCAATTTTGATTCATTCAATATTTCTTGCGCAACCTCCTTCACTTCTTGTGCGGTTACTGCTTGAATTTCTTTGATATACTCCTCTGGGGTTTGTTTTGTTTCTTTAAACAATTCCTCTGTGGCATACCAAGCCGCTTGTGCAGAAGAATCTTCCATCTTCAATAATAACTTCCCTCGAATATTCTCTTTTGCTTCTTGTAATTCTTGATCTGTAATTCCCTCTTCTTTAATCATGTTTAATTCCTCACGAATCGTTTTCATGGCAAGAGGAAGTCGCTCTTTATCTAGTCCTGCGCGAATAATGAACAACCCTGTTTCTTCAACACAATCAATCCAACTACGAATAAAATAGGCCAACCCTTTTCTCTCACGCACAGAAATAAACAAACGTGAACTCATGGTTCCTCCTAAAACTTTGGCTAAAATATTCGCCGCTCGTAAACGTTTATCATTAACTCCATAGGCAGGAAAACTCAAAGCAAGTTGAACTTGTTCTGTATCTTTTGTTTGCAAACCAAGGCGAGGAAGAGATTGTTCTGATAATCCAAGAAAAGGTTCAAAGGTTGCAGGTTCTTTTTGTCCATCTGAAACACTGCTAAATGTTTTTTCAAGAAGTGCAGAAACGGTCTCATCAACTTTTCCTGCAATAACGATTACCATGTTTGCTGGTATATAATAGGCATCTCGATAAGCAATCATGGCTTCACGACTCATTTGTTTAATGGTCTCGCGTGTCCCCACAATATCTCGACCCAAAGTATTTCCTTCATACGCGACATTTTCAAGCAAATCTTCCACATGAGACATGGGATTATCTTCATACATCTTTAATTCTTCCGCGATCACTCCGCGCTCACGATCTATTTCTTCTGCATCAAAAGTGGAATGAAACAACATATCATGTAGAAGATCAACAGCTAAAGGAAGATGTGTGGCATCCACTTTTACATAATATCCTGTTGCATTTTTCCCTGTGTAAGCATTGAACTCAGCCCCCACAGCATCAAGCTCACGACTAATATCAAGAGTGGTTGGTCGACGCTCCGTACCCTTAAACATAAGATGCTCAATAAAATGAGAGGCTCCTTGAATCTCTGCAGATTCAAACCGAGATCCCACATGAGAAAGAACAAGTACTGTAACAGCTTGAGTGCTTTCTAAAGGAACAAGGTGGACTCGTAGGCCATTTTTCAAAGTAAAAAATTGTTTCATATCAATTACCAGTTGAAAGTCTCTTCAAAATAAGATTCTAAATCGTCAATCGGAATGCGTACTTGCTTCATACTATCTCGATCTCGAACTGTTACGGCTTTATCTTCCAAGGAGTCAAAATCTACAGTCACACAATAAGGTGTTCCGATTTCATCTTGACGACGATAGCGTTTCCCAATGGATTGTGTTTCATCATAGGTCGTGTACCAACGTTTTGTAAGACGCTCTTGAAGGGGCTTTGCAATGGCTTGGAGTTCTTCTTTTTTTGAAAGAGGAAGGATAGCGATCTTGTACGGAGCAAGACGTGGATGAAACTTCATGACCACGCGGGTCTCTTTTTCTCCTTTTGCAGAAACCGTTTCTTCTTCTTGATAGGCATTAAGAAGAGCCATGAGAACAAGACGAGACAATCCAAAAGTCGGCTCAATCACATGCGGAATTATTTTTTCTCCGGTTTGTGGATCTGTATAGCGCATATCTTCTCCACTACTTTCCATATGCTTCCCAAGATCATAATCGGTGCGATACGCAAGACCAAACAATTCTTTCCAACCAAATGGGGTGTGATATTCAATATCCAAGGTGCGCTTACTGTAAAAAGATAATTCCTCTGGAGTATGTTCGCGTACTCGTAATTGATCTGGAGCAAATCCCATGGAAGCAAGCCATTGTTGCATTTGAGCAAGCCAGTATTCGAATGTGCTTTTCCATTCTGTTTCTTGAATAAAATATTCAAACTCCATGAGATCAAACTCTAAAGTACGATAAATAAAATTTCCTGGAGTAATTTCATTACGGAAAGCTTTTCCCAAAGAAGCGATCCCGAATGGCAAACGACTTCGCGTGGTTTCAAGTACCTGCTTAAAGTTCACAAACATGGATTGAGCAATTTCTCCACGCAAATAAACCACACTGCGATCTTTCTCGGTTTTTCCAATAGATGTTTCAAAAAGGAGATTGAATGTGCGAGCTTCTGTTAGATCTGTGGAACCACAAGTAGGACACTTTACCTGATGTTCCTGCATTATTATCGTGAGCTGTTCTGGAGGCAATCCTTCAACTTTTATCTCTGGTACTTGCTCTTCAATTAAATGATCTGCACGCAGGCGTGCCTTGCATTTACGACAATCCACCATCGCATCGGTAAAATTAGCCGTATGCCCTGAGGATTCCCAGACTTTTGGATTCATGATGATAGCCGCATCAATGCCCACCATGTCGGTACGCTGATGTACAAAAAATTCCCACCACCAATCACGCAAATTATTTTTGAGTTCTGTGCCAAGAGGACCAAAATCCCACGAATTAGCAAGACCTCCATAAATAGCTGAACCTGGATAAACGAACCCCCGCTGTTTGGCAAGAGCAACAAGTTTTTCCATGGTAACGACGGATTCTGACATATTAGACGGTCATAATTTCTGTTTCTTTCTTTTCCCCCATTTCTTCTGCAAGCCCCGTAAACTCTTTGGTCATCTTATCGATTTCATCAAGCATCTTGAACTTTTCATCTTCACTGATTTCCTTCTCTTTCTCCATTCTAATAATTTCTTCTCGCACGGATTCACGCACTCCACGAATACGAATGCGCGTGTCTTCGATCTTCTCTTTCATGATTTTTACTAACTGTTTTCGATTTTCTTCTGTCATAGTTGGAAGCACGATGCGCAAAATGGTTCCATCAATCGCTGGACTAATGCCAATATTCGCATCACGAATTCCTTTCTCAATTGCTTGCAATAAACTCTTGTCCCAAGGATCAACAATGAGTGTCTTGGCATCTTGAGTACTAATGGAAGCAACCCCTTTAAGCTCCATGGTTGAACCATAAGCTTTTACAGGAACATTTTCCACAAGGGCAGGAGTAGCTCGCCCAGTACGCAAAGATCCTAAATCTCTGGAAAGATGATCAAGAGCGGATTGATAGTCTTCTTTTTTTTGTGATAACAATGCATGCATAAAAAGTCATTACAATGTGTTTCAAAACTTGATGAGATTTGTCTAAACGGGCTGGCATCTCCCCGAAATGTACTGAAACGTACATTAAGCGGGAGTGCCTGGGTGCCTGTGAGGACAAAGATCGCAAGTTTTGAAACACAAACAATATTAGTATTCTGTCACAACGCTTAAATACACTTGTGAAGGATTTTCTGGATTCACAAGAAGGTATTGTGGGAGTCGTGTCGTTGGTAATTTATCTGTGGTCCATGTTTGTCCTCCATCCAAAGAACGATAAAACGTAGAAGCAGCAGAATAATAAATCGTATCAGCATTTTCAGGATCCATGGCAAGGGCTCGAATAATCACTTGTCCTGGAGCGGACAAAAGATCAATTTTGCTCCATGTTGATCCAAAATCTGTTGAACTAATGAGCCCATATTTTGTTGCTGCCAACACCTTATCACCTACATTCGTTTGCACAAGAAAATTCACGTAATTAGCTTGAGAATAATCACTGAGCTCTTTTTCAATATGTGTCCAACTTGCTCCTTGATCTTGGCTTTTATAAAGACCGTCACTTTCTGTGGCTGCTAGAATGGTTCGACTGTCCGCATTATTTACAAGGAGAGAGGTGATGTAAGAACCTGTACTGATACTTGTTTTCCAAGTTGTTCCTCCGCTTTCACTTTTAAGAATATCTCCGTTGGAAAGTCCGAGCCAAAGAATGTCAGGATTGTACCAATCTACAGCAACACGCGTAATCATCACCCCAGATCTAGTTTCCACATAAACCTCGCTGTCAAAATCACGTGAACAGTTCGTGGTTTTGTACAAACGCTCATCTTTTGTTACATACACGGTACATTCATCTGTGGGGTCAACTTCGACATCACGGATCTTTCCTTCTTTTAAGGATTCTGTGCGTGGACGCATCCAACTTACTCCTCCGTCATAGGTATAGAGTAATCCTCTTTGCAAAGTTCCAACATAAATCGTTTGAGTATCTTGAGGATCTATTTCCATGGTAAGGACTTGACTGGTCGCAAGGGTCCCTATTCCTTCAGCAGTTAATACCGTGGTGAGTTGTTGCCATTTATCCCCCCCATCTGCAGAAAGAAAAATGCCACCATCTGTACTGCTTGTGGCACTACCTCCGAAGCATCCTACGCCGGTAAATAGCAAAAGGCTTAATAAGGAAAAAAGTTTGAGTATTCTCATAAAGAAAAAGCGATATGTTCTAAGGCTAATTGTGAATTGATGTTTGATGAAAGAATTTGACGGACCTCTAAAAGCGTTTTAAGAATGTTCATCCATTGTTCGGTTGTTTTTGTTCCAAAAGACTCTTCGCTGGGATGCATGGTGTACTTTTGACAATCTATGGTGCAAAGAAGTTGATCGCGTAAGACTTGTTCCCAAAGATTTAATTGTTCGCGCATCACTTGTTGTTTTTCTGATTCCTCTTTTGGGAGAAGAGATTGGATAAGAGTAATGCGTTCTGCAAGCGAAGCATGAAAAAAAGAAAGTGTGGAAGAAACAGCAGTTTCCATTTGAGCGCGAAATCCTCCATCTTGAATGAGTCGTAAAGCTCGTCCTGGTCGACCTGCACTGACTGCGGAAAAAGAAATGGCTTGCGAAGGGCTGAGCCCACGTTTTTGAAGAGCTTTTGTGAGAACCTCTTTTGCAACGAGTGAGAATCGAAGGAGTTGGCAACGAGAAGCAATCGTTTGAGGAACTGCACTTACGTCTGGCGCACAAAGAATGATCATGGTTTTTCCAAGTGGTTCTTCTAATGTTTTCAACAAAGCATTTGCAGCTCCACTGGTCATGAGGTGTGCTTCTGGGATCAAAACCGCTTTCCATCCACCTTCCAAGGAAGTCATGGAAAGTTTTTCTTTAAGTTCACGAATTTGCTTCACAGAAATTCCAGTTTTCAGCTTTCCTGTTTTTTCGTCTGTTAATCGATGAAGAAAAAAAGTGTCTGGATGGCTTTCTAGTGTTGTGGTGATTCCCATGAGCTCTTTCAGAAAAGCTTCTGCCACGGTTGTTTTCCCCACATTGGAAGGTCCAATAAAAAGATAGGCATGCGCGAAACGGTGATTTTTCAAAATACGCTCCAAGAGCTGACAAACCATTTCATGCCCAATAATATTGGTAAAAGCCCCTTTTGACATAGTGAAGATATTATAACACAAGAGAGATCCCTCGGCTCGATCTTTACCTCTCTCGGGATGACAAAGGAATCGATCTGAATAACACATTCTAAGATCACAATCTGGGGTCAGATCTTGAAATGACAGTTTTTTTATTTTTATGAGTGTTTCTTCATAAACTGTCATTTCAAGATCTGACCCCAATCACGAGTTTATTCCGCCTTTCCTGAACACCAATTACTCTTTCTCTCTCAATAATCTGCTAAAATTAGCACCAAACCATCACTCTGCTCTTGACAAAAGTCCACAAACATGATATGCTACATCTCCTACACTGAGAAAGGTGCAAAGGAATTACAACTTCATATGGGGAGAGAGTGCACGAACCGCCCGTGTCCCAACGGCGGCATTACCTAGGATTTTTTAGGATGAGATCCTTGGATTATTAGGTAATAAACCGATTATTGATCGTATTCTCCTGAAATACGCGCAGTAATCGGTTTTTTGTTCATTAAAAACCCGGGATCTTCCCGGGAACCTGGAGGAGAGAGTAAACCCATCCGCTTTAACGCAACAGCGAGCGAGCGGTGGCGATGATCAAATGAGTCAACTCGGCATTGCTGACTTGCCTCATAAGAATGATTGTCACGTTGTATACAAGTGTTTACACATGTCACTGCAACATATTCCCTCCAGATTCCTGGGAGCAATCCCTTTTCAAAAAAAACAATTCCCTTCCCCCAAGCAGAGCCGGCCAATGAGCCGGACTTCAGGAGTCAGCGATGCGCGAACTCACCTGCAACAACAGCGGTCTCTTCAACATCATCGGCCAGTCCGGCCTCGACCTCGAAGGGTGCCCCCCCGAGAACCTCGGGGTGTGTGGCGACGACGTGGCGATGAGCCGCGCCGCCCGCACCTGTGCCGAGGGCGCCTTCCGTACCGAAGGCGACATCTCTGAGGAAGAGATGTCCGACTTCTGGGACGGGATGGTTGAGCGCCCCGAGGGGTGCTACAACCTCGAGTACGATCTCGGTGGATACCTCGCAGACGAGGAGACCGAGGAGACCGACGAGGACGACTGCGACGACGAGACCGAGGACTACGACTGCGACGGCGAAGTGGACGAGTACAGCACGATGGAAGCCCGTGAAAAGGCCGAGATCGAACAGATCAACGTCCGCAAGGCCCGGCGTGAGCTCGCTCGCCGCCAGGCTGATGAGAAGCTCCAGGCCGAGCTGGCGCAGCGCCAGCTCGAGCAGTGGCAGGCCGAGCAGGCCGCACGCGAGGCCGCCAAGGCCGAACGTGAGGCCCAGGCCAACGCCAAGCCCAACGCCCTGCAGGCCCTGGCCGAGCAGTTCCGCGCCCTGTCCGATGGCTTTACGGCCGCGGTTCAGGCCAGGAACTTCAGCGAGGCCGAGAAGCTCGACGCCCAGAAGCGCGAGCTGAAGGCCCAAATCGACACCCTCAAGGCCGAGCTCGAGAAAGAGCAGGCCGAGGAAGAGTTGATTCAAGAGGGGCAGAAGTGCCTGCGTCAGCTGGAATACCAGCAGAAGCGCATCCCCGAGCTCGAGGAGATCTTGAAGGCCAAGGATCCTGAAAAGGACAAGGCTGAGATTGAGAAGATCACCGGGACGGTCGCCTTTTGGACCAAGAACACCCCAGTGCTGGAGGCTGCGGTCACCCGGATGGAGAAGATTCTCCGGAGCCGCCAGCCCAAGATCGAGAAGCCCGAGCCCGCCACGACGACTCCCAAGGCCAAGACCTACCGCTGCAAGTGCTGCGGGAAGGAAATGGACCCGCGGGATGTGAAGGTCGAGCCGTTCTGGGTTATCGAGAGGGAGCGAAACCTCTCGGTCCAGGACGGGATGAGTGCCGAGGATGTGTATGGCGATCGGATGTGGTGCCTCGAGTGCATCCACGCGGAAAACGGACCAAAGGGCGATAAGATTTTCGCCCTGCAGGTCTCGATGCGCTCCGTGAAGGCATGGGCCGAGGGACGCGGTGAGCGCGCCCGGCGAGCCGAGGAGCGGCGCGAAGAGCGTCGCCGGAACGAGTCCGAGCGCCCCGCGCGCGTGTGGGAGTCCGGTCCGGGGCGACCCATGACCGTGAAGTACCGCACGATCGTGGGGTAAACAACATTCATTTCCGTAGGGGCGGGGTCACCCCGCCCCTACACCACGGGTCACAATGACCCAAACCCTTTACGTGGGCGACGAAACGAAAACGTCGCCTGCCCATCACACGGTTTGAACCATGGTTCGAAATGTGTGACGGGATAAAACCCACAATCCGCTCGAAAGAACGGAGGAGACGACACATCTCTTTTTCCTCGCAACTGCGATGAGAAAAAAAGATCGGTTATCAAATGATGGAACCAGGGATTTCCTTGCTTCCCTCATACGTCCGATAACCTCGAGGCGACACCTTGCTTGCAAGTCACTGTCCCATTTCTTCTCCGGCCTTCCGGGCAGATTCCTCTGTCCGTGTCCCCAGTGTTCCTTTCCCCCCCCCCAACAAAAAGAGAGCGGTACCCAACCCGCCATCTTCCACAGAAAGGTGAAATCATGACCACCAACGTTCCCACCCTTCCTGTCCTCCCCTCCCGCCATGCCGATGCGGCCCGGATCCAGACCCAGGCCCCGGCCCCCAAGCGGGACGAGTCCCGCCCGTACTACACCCAGGACGAGCAGGACAAGGTCTGGACGAACCTGCAGGCCATGTTCGGCGCTGAGATCACCAAGTTCGTCGAGGTGATCGGTGACGAGGAGCAGGCCAAGAAGCTGGTGCTCGGACGCTACGAGCGCGTGCACCAGTGGGTCTCGATGATGATCCGCCTCCTGGAGTTCGACGTCGGGCTGGCGCACACCGAAAGCCTGGAGAACATCCGCAAGGCCGCGGTCGCCAAGGCCCGGCAGCAGCGTGACCTGTTCTATGCGGAGTTCGCGGACGCCTCCAAGCGTCCCGGCAACCGCATCGCCTACAGCGACAGTGGCATGGGTCGCGCCAAGCGGACCACGCTCTTCGGATGGATGGCGCGGATCGACGCGCGGTTGTGTGAGCGGGATGGCCAGACACCCCGCGAAGACATGGAGCGGATCCTGATGGGTAGCCGTGATGTGTCCGATGAGGACCGGCAGAACTGGTTCTCCATGGTATCAGACTACCTCTTCTTCATCCAGAACCTGTACTTCCTGGTGTTCAAGCACTGGGAAAAGAAGGTGAAAGATGCGGGAGAGAACGTGACCGACGAGATGAAAGCCAGCCTGGTCGAGGCCAAGGGTGGGTACGAGGCGTACCGCAACGCCCTCCTCGTTTTCAAGAAGCAAATGTTCAAGGCCGGCCAGGAGGATCGGATCGCATGGCTCGAGCGGGCCATCGATGACAAGCGGACCTCGGAGTCGGACCGCGTCGACTACCGCCAGCAGCTCGCCAAGCTGCAGGGTGGCGGCGAGGAGGAGCAGCCGGCCGACGACGCGACCGATGATGCGGCCACCGGCACCGAGGGGTAGAGATCTACAACAACGTTCATTTCCGTAGGGGCGGGGTCACCCCGCCCCTACACCACGGGTCGCCATGACCCAACACCCTTTACGTGGGCGACGAAACGAAAACGTCGCCTGCCCATTAGACGATTTGAATCCACATTCGAATCCTCTAACGGGCAGAGTGGTAACCAATCCACGATGAAGCCTGATGCGGTAGCCAATCCGCGTTGCGGCACATTTCGTGCCGTTTGATCGAGAAGGAGTTCAACATGTCCGGTACCGATACCAAGCGCAACATCTTCTACGGGTCGAATGCCCGTCGCGCCCTTTTCGTCGAGATGTTGAAGTACAAGGATTTTCTCGAGATCGAGGACACCAAGATCACCGAAATGGCCATGGTCGGAGGTTCGAACGGGAAGGCGCAACATGTCTTCAACGTTCTCAAGGACCTCATTGGACGCGTTTGCAAGTTGCGTGATCAGGCCTTCGACCACGAGACCGCGTGGCTCCCCATGGACGCATTCATGACCGAGATGCGCGAGGCCCACCAGGCGGACTTCGCAGAGGCGAAGCGGCGCTGGCAGGAGGCCAACGAGCAGGAGGACGAGACAACGTTCATTTCCGTAGGGGCGCGGATGCCATATCCGTTCCCTACAATACCGGCAACCCACAGTGGGGTTGCCCTACACCCTTTACGTGGGCGACGAAACGAAAACGTCGCCTGCCCATCACACGGTTTGAACCTCGGTTCGAAATGTGTGACGGGACAAAAGTCCCTGAGAAATGAATTAAGTTTTCTCAGCCACTTTAGTGGCGGGGTTAAACTCAGCGGGACTAAAGTCCCTAAGAAATAAGACAGAACAAAAGTCCGGCAATCTATCACAGAATGCCGGGCGGCCACAGTGGGCCGCCCCTACAACTCTTTCAAACATCTTGGCTCGCGCAATGCACATGAATATAATTCTTGTTCAATGCGTGGGCACACGAGATGTGTTCACACCATCTCTCTCCCAAAAAAATAACCTCCTAAAAAGGAAGGTTGTTTTTTATACCAATAGGATTGTAAAGGTATTTATTATGATGTTGCTATTCAACTCCTGTCGCCCTGAGCGATCGTTAAACATTTAACCGAAAGAGTCTTATACTAATGCAAGATTCTTCGACTAAATGTTTCATGTCGCTCAGAATGACAAAATATTTAGTACATCACCTCTCCTCTGATCCTTTCCATCCAAGTTCAAACAAAATGCGCAAGCTATCAGCTATTTCCTGACTCACCATCACCACATATTTAGTACATCACCCCTCCTCTGATCCTTTCCATCCAAGTTCAAACAAAATGCGCAAGCTATCAGCTATTTCCTGACTCACCATCACCACAGAAAGCAAACTTTTTCCATAAGAGACAATTAGCACATGATCTTCCCGAATCGTAATTTCTGCCTTCAAGGGAAATTTGTCTTGTGAAAGCACTCGTACCTCCCCACCAGGAAGTTTTGGAAGATCTCCTTTAGAAAAATCCTTTACGACAATCAAAGCGCGATGTGGAATTGCTTCTTGTGCAAGTTGTTGATGATGTTCTCCTTGTGATTGGTGTAAAACTCTCTGCTTTTTCACTTCCTCATAAGGCACGAGTTGTACAAACTCTCCCTGCAATTTGAGAAACATTTCTCTCACAGTTTGAAGCCCCTCTTCTCCTTCAAGATAACGTATTTCTGGTCTCACTTGATGGGTCTTCTGATAAAGGGCAAGCAGTGCAGGCAACAGTCCTGCCATTTCTTCTTCACGCACCTTCAAGGCTTCTTGTTGCAAACGAATCATTGAGACTAAACGCTCAGGATTTTCCGTTCGATAATAACGTTTTTTCTCTTTCACAAACGTGCTCATAAGACCACGTTCACTCAATGCTTCAATCATGACATAGGTTGTTGCACGATTCACACCAGCCTTTTTCGCAATATCTTGCACAGAGGCTGACCCTATTTCTAAACTTGCCAAATACACTGCCACTTCTTTTTCACTCAGCCCCACTTCTTGCAATGATTGTTTTAGCGAAGTATTCATAGACTAAAAAAGACAAGAGGAGAGGGCATCCCACGTTTTCTCCGCTGTTGCCTTCCAAGAAAACTGTTTGACGCGTTCAATCCCTTTTTCAATCAACTGCTCTTTTAACCCTTCCTCATCCACCATTCTTTGCAAACCTTCTGCCCAAGCCTCAACTTTTTCTGGAGAAAGAAAAAGAGCAGCCTCCCCTGCGACTTCTTTATGAACAGGAATGGCAGAAGTGATTAACGCGGTATGACAAAGCATGGCTTCTAAGTTTGGAATGCCAAACCCTTCGTACCAAGAAGGAAAAACAAAAGCAGTTGCCTCAGAAAATAAAGCCATCACTTCTTCTTCAGGCACATACCCAAGAAAACGAATAGACTCTGCACTGGGAAGACTTTCCGCATACTGCTTGATTTCTTCCCCTCCATACCCTGGATTTCCGGCAAGCACCAACTCAAAAGGATCTCCTAAACCCCGACGTTGTTTAAAGGTATCAAAAGCCTGAAGAAGCAAAAGAAGATTTTTTTTGTGTTCAAGCCTTCCAACAAAGAAAAAATATTGATGTCCCAAACGATATTTTTGCAAAGTCTTTTGCACTTGTTCCATGGTCGGAAGAAGAAAATCTTGTGTTTTTGCACTTAAAGGAGTTGCGACTAAACGTGAGGAAGGAACAGCATAGACTTCTTGAACTTCCTGCTTTGTAAACGCAGAAACCGTTAATAACAAGGCTGATTTTTTTATGGCATCCTTTGTCACGTGCTCTAATCGTCGTCTTACCACAGGATCATACTTTTCTGGAATCCGCTTAAAGCCAATGTCATGAATGGTAGTGACAAATTTTGTTTTTGGTTTTTTCCACGTAGGAAACTTCCAAGGAAGCCCTTGCCCTGGAACAAAATAAAGATTTACAGGTCGACGCCAAAGCTCCCATCCCATTCGTCCTTTCATCCATCCCATAGGAAGCTTCCATCCAAGAACATGAGATTCCCATCCTTTGGGAAGATCTGCTAATATTCCCTGTAAAGGTTTATCTGAAAATAAAATAACGCGCTCACCTGAAGAAAGGGGGCGCGATTTCATGGCTTGAATCAATTGAAAAGCATACTCCTCTACTCCTGTTCTTTGCTCTTTATTTGCAGAAGATGCATCAATCCCATAAAGAATGACTGTTGTTTGAGAAGAAATGTTGCTGTGAAGAAAATCAATAGAAGGAGGCATACTCACCTAATAAGATTCCTTTGAAAATATTCGTAGCGAGGACTATCTGAGGAGACCATAAAATGATCAACAAGTTTCCATGGCAAGAATATTTTTAGAGGAATCTTTTCGAATAATCACTATCTTTAAAAATCTAATTCTCAAAAACTACGAACTTTGAAAAATGCTTCGTTTGTACGCTTCAAGATTTTCAAGAGCAATTCCTGTTCCTTTTGCCACACACTGTTGTGGTTCTTCTGCCACAAAGGTTGGCACTCCTGTCGCTTCTGCAATCAACACATCTAAATTACGCAATTGAGAGGAACCCCCTGAAAGCATGATTCCTTTATCCATCACATCTGCAGAAAGTTCTGGAGGAGTTTTATGAAGGACTTCTTTGACGGTCGTAATGATTCCTTCTAATTCATTTTGAATAGCATCTGTCACATCATCAGAAGTGACTTCGATAATTTTTGGAAGTCCCGTAATCATATCACGTCCTTTGATTTCCATTTTTAATTTATCTGGTAAATACATAGCCGCTCCAATCTGAATCTTGACATCTTCGGAAGTGCGCTCCCCAATCGCAAGCCCATACTTCCGACGGATATACTCTGAAATAGCTTGATCAAACTTCACTCCACCAATACGCACAGACTCTGAAGCCACAATTCCTCCCAAAGAAATCACGGCCATCTCAGATGTTCCTCCTCCAATATCAATAATCATGTGACCAGAAGGAGAACCAATGGGAATATTTGCTCCGATTGCTGCCACAATAGGTTCTTTGATGATGTAAGCAGCTTTCGCTCCTGCAGCAATAGTGGCATCAATCACAGCTCGTCGTTCTGTGGAGGTGATTCCTCCTGGAACTGCAACCATCACTTCTGGTCGCAAAAGACGGAATCCTCCAAGAGCTTTATTGATAAAATATCGAAGCATAGCTTCTGTGGTTCGATAGTCCGCAATCACTCCATCCTTCAAAGGACGTCTGGCAACAATCGTATCTGGAGTTCTTCCAAGCATATCCTTTGCTTCTTTTCCAACTGCAAGTACTTTTTTATCAATACGCGAAATCGCTACCACAGAAGGCTCATGAATAATAATCCCGCGTTTTGGAACATAAACAAGAACTGTTGTGGTTCCAAGATCAATGCCGATTTTTCTCTGAAACATAGTGAACCTATCTTACTCTGTCTCGGTCATTCAGAAAAGCACCTGAAATACCTTGTCTTGATCTAAATATGTGTTCAAATGGTAAATGCCATCCCCCCATTCTGTTTCTTCCTCTGCAGGAAAGGCATAGGAAACTCCTTTTCCAAAATCTAATTGCAAAATAAGTTCGTGATCCAAAGCTCCTAATTGTTTATAAACGGTTAGCGAATATTTCCCTTCTTTAATTGCAGTAACCACAGCATCTGCTAACTTATATTCAAACAGAAGCTCTTGTTGTTTACCTGGTTCCACAGAAGTAAACGCACCAAAAACCGTCATTCCAAGCTCTTCATCAATATCCACAGTTCCCTCTTGAGCCATTGGATTCTTTGAAAGATCGTTTGATAGTGTGCCTTGTGCTCGCAAAAAAGTTGTTCCCTGAGGAAGATAAAGACGTGTATAGGTTCGATATCGACTGGTCTTCCAATTGAAAGATCCTGTGTGTGTATACAAAATGCGTGTTCGTCCAAGATAGTCTCCGTCTGTATTTTGAAAAATCTCCGAAGTGATTGTTCTTTCAACCACTGGATCTGTTTTTAAACTAGCAAGATTTGCATCCACAACCATAAGAACATCAGGAGTTTTTGCAAGAAGACGCCCTCCCCATCCCATCTGTACCAAATAATTTTCTGTGATTTGATCAGCACTATAAATAGCTAACTGTTTTGAAAAAAATCCTTTTTCTATGACTTGTAACACTTCACCCCATTTAGAAAAAGGGAGATTAAGAAGACGATTTTTCATTTCCTCCACAAGATCAGCTAATATTTCTTTTCGCTGACTTTCCGGAATTCCTTCAAGGGCATAGCCAACTTCCACGTGATATTCAATCGCATCAGCAATATTCTCTGAAGTAAACTCTTGTCCAGAAACAGTAATGCTTCCAACAATCTTTAACAAATCAGAAACAAATGTTGGAGTGAAACCAATTACTCCATGAAGACTCACTGGAGAAGGAATGCTTGTTTTTAAAGAAGTAGGAACAAGCCTTGCTTCTGAAATAAATCGCTCAATCACCTCTAAAGAAGACACAGCAAAATCTGGAGACCAGTTGGCATCACGCAAATACCAAATATTTGTTGCATGATAATCTTGCAATGGTTCAGGGGTAGGAATATTTACTTTTCCTTCAGCAAGACGATCAAGTGCATAAACATCTTCTGTTTGAAGACTGGTGAAGTCACCGTTCAAAATTCGTGCAATTCCATAAGTGCCAATAAATCCTCCACCAGGACGCAATTCTGTATTGTTCAAAAAAAGAAGAAGAAAAACATGCTCTTCATCTAGTCCAGCAAGTTCTGGAAGAAGGATTGCCGCACGCTCAAGAGTTCCAAGTGATGTTTCTAGTTCCACAAGTTTTTCAACAGAACCTGTAAGAGGATTTTCAAAGAGAAAAAATAATTTTTCAGGAAAAAGTTCTTCTAATTCTGTCTGTAAAAAAGAAAGATGTGATTTCACTAGATAAAAATCTGAAGCACTTGTGCTAAACCTCTCTAGTATGGCTTGTTTGGTCTCAGAAGAAAGATCTCTATAATTTTGTATTGAACCTCCAGACAATCGTGTGAGTTCAGAAGCTAAATCCATAAGAGGATTGAGTGCATCGATAAGGTCATTTCCAGAGTTCAAAAGTTGTTCTGTTTTTTTTAAAGAAGTGCCTATGAGTGGAAGAGGAAAAAAAGTGTGCAAAACACGCATGCCAATCTGGGTTCCTTGCAATGCTGTTTGGGCTTGAATCAAAGACGCTTTTGCTTCTTCAAATTGAAAATCTTCCATTTGTTGTTTTGCGTCTTGTGCGCTCTGACCTGCATCAATCACACTTGCAAGCACTTGTCCTGAAGCCACAATTCCTGCAAGCCCCCAAAGTACCAAAATAAAAAAAAGCCCAAGAAAACAAAAAGCAATAACGTGTTTACGTCGGTGCTTTCTTTGTATGACTTCTGGTTCTAATTGTTCCAGAAAATTATAAGCATGGGGCATAAAAGATCAATGGTTTTTTGCATGGTATTTCTGATAATAGTATAGCGCACTTTTGATTTGATGGCGCGTCAAAGGTCGAAGTAATTGTTGAAAAAAATTTCCTTCTGCGGTCTCACGACGGTGATAGTGAATCATGACAGAAAAAGGATGATAAACCACTTTCCATCCAGCATCCCAACAACGCCGACAAAGATCTTGATCTTCAAAATACATAAAAAATCGCTCATCAAAAGCTCCAATCTTCTCAATCATTTCTCTTCGCAATAAAATTGCGGCTCCTAATAAATAATCAACTTCTCTGGTTTCCTGATGATCCCACTCTTCCATAAGATAATTTTGAAGATGTGTTTTTGCAAAAGACAATTTTTTCAAAAAAGGTAAACGACGGTAAAAAATTGTCTTCACCTCCATAAAGCGATAACAACTCTGTTGAAGCTCTCCGCTCGGACACTGTAATCTCGGACCAACCGCTCCAACTGTTTGATGTTGATCCAAATAAGAAACAAGTTCTTCTAAAGCCTTTGGTAACATCACCATGTCTGGATTAAAAGAAAAAAAATACCGCCCAGATGCCTCTTTCATTGCGTGATTTATTCCTTTTGCAAAACCCTCATTTACCTCGCTTACAATAACTTTTACTTGAGGAAATTCTTGGTTCACCATCTGAATAATTCGAGCTTCCGGATTGTTATCAACAACAATAATTTCATAAGAGACTTGAGGAGCGGCACGAATAATTCCCTTGAGAGTTTGTCTCAAAAGACCAGGAGTATTGTAGTGAACAATTAAAATGGAAACATCACACATACATTTACGAAAACCAAATTCTCATTTCTTTTGAACGGACAGGTGAATGTTGTAAACAGACACGACGTTTGCGCCACATTTTTGGAGTACGCATCAAAGCTTCTCCAAATGCACAAAGATTTTTTGTTTCAAAAAAAAGAACATACAAAAAACGTAAAACTTCTGAAAAAAGAATAAAAGGAGCCGCTAAACAAAAATTGAAAAACCGTTCATTTTTCATTAAAAGGTTCCATTGATTCCGATTTGAATAATAATTACGTTGCATGGATTTTGTTTGTCGATTGGAAATACGGTCAAGCCAATTCATTTTTTCAGCTCCAAACATTCCACGATAATGATAGGCTACGGCTTTTGGAACATAACGTGATTCCCATCCTTTTTGTTGAAATCTCCATGCAAGATCAATATCTTCTTTGTAGGCAAAAAAATCTTGATCAAAAAATTCATCTTCAAAACGAGTATCTTGCAAAGCAGAAGCACGATAAAAAACAAGAGCGCCCGAATGTCCAAAAACATCTTGATAATCATCATACTGTCCTTGATCAAGTTCCCCAGCCCCACGATCCGTAAACGTACGATTATGGTGTGCACGAAGCCCTGTAGAATCAAGGATGTCTGAATGCACCGTTTCTTTAAAAATTTCATCTGCCCCATTTTCACTAAAAGCTCGGAAAAGTTTTCCTCCGAAAGATCCAGCCTGCAAATGAAGTTCCGCTTCCTTCATAAGTTCTTCTAAAAATGTTGGGGTCCAAAGCGTGTCAGGATTTGTGACAAGAATAAAACAATTTTCTAAAGCTGTTTGTGACCAATGTTCAATGGCATAACGAATTCCTTGATTATGAGCTGTCGTAAAACCAAGATTTTTTGCGTTACGCAGAATCATTATTTCTGGATAATGCTCTTGTAAAAATGTGATAGTGCCATCGGTTGATCCATTATCAATAATCAATATTCGATATTCTTGAAAAGTCTGCTTTTTAATTGTCTTTAAAAGAGCCGGCAAAACATGCAGACTGTTCCAAGTAACGATATTGATAGAAATGCAAGGTTGCATATTCACTCTTGAGATCTTTTTTTCTTTGTGACATCAAACCCTAGATATTTTCCAATCATAAGTCGTGTTTGTGCATCAACAGCTGGGAAGGAACCAAAAAGAATAAAGGTTACTGGCAATAAAGCCCATTGAAGTAACATCACAATCCACGCTCTTGGACGCGCAGTTTTTGGTCGAGGAGGAAGCAAAAGTAGAGACATGACGGCAGAAGAAAAAATTCCGATCATAGCAAACCGCATGATGAGCTCAAGTGTAAACGGTGCAGCTTGAATAAGCGCTGGGGATTCTCCTTTTGCCAAATATAACGGAAGCCACCCCATGACAAAAATAAGAACAGGAGCCGTAGCCCAGGTATACATACCTTCAATGTGATTGAACAAATATTTTACTCGTTTACGCAGTGGAATTGTTTTTACTTTTTGAAAAGCTTCCGCAATGTAAGGGAGATGTTCGACACCCCAAGCCCAACGACGTTGTTGAATATATAAAGCTTTCAAGGCTTGCCAATAGGTATCCCCTACAACAGTATCCATAGAAACAGGAAGAAACATTGGTGTCACGCGATAATCCCCTTCGTAATGAATGAACGCTTGCATGAAAATCCGTGAATCTTCACTCACAATATCCTTTTGCCAGAACCGAACATCTTTAAGCATAACCCAAGGCATAGAATGAGAAGAAAATGTCCAAAGTCTATCAGGACGAACAAGTTCAGACATTAACCAAAATGTTGTTCCATATGCAGCAACACGTACGGGGGCTGGAGCAGACCAAATATTATTTGCAAGCAAAGTGACAGGTTGATAGGAAGATCGCGTTGGATTCTCAACCGTGCAATAAAGATAAGTGAGATAAGAAAGATATTCTCGATGAGCAATGGTATCCACATCAAATGCTGTGACTATAAAATCTTCATCTTTTATTTCAGGATATTGTTTTGCAAGAATCTTTTCCACACAATGACCAGCCCAATTCAAATTTGATCCTTTACCTGGAATCTCATTTGGAAAATCTTTTGGATGAATCGTCACGATAATTTCTTTGAAAACTCCAGCGAACAATGATTGAATTTCATTTGTCACCTGAAGAAAATGGTCTCTTGCACGTTCTTCTCCTGCAAGAATAATGATAATGCGATCATTAGGAAAACTACTTTCTTGAAAAGAACGTAGGGTTGTTTGAACGATATCCACTCCTTCTTTCACCATGGGAAGAAAAATAAGTTGATGAATTTTTTCTGCGTGGGGCAAATCATCTAAACGTTTTCGCCAATCAATGCGAAGAATTTTGCGATAATTTCTCCAAGCGAGAAAAATGTAAAAAACAAAATATGTAACTCGAAACAACCAAAGAAGATCAAAAATAATAATGAAGACAATCGCCCAAAACGGTGCAAGAAAAGAAAGAATAATCGCAACGGAAAAAGTTCCCCAGACAAGGAGTCCGGGGAGCATTTCCCAAAAGCGCATCTTTCCGTAGGTATAAGTAATTTTCGACATGTTTACTTTTCTGAAGAAATATCTTTTCGTAATCGATCAAGAACGCGGGAAGCATGATCTTTCCCACCCAGTCCGAAAGCTAAACCTCCTGCTAGGGCAAGCATAGCGACAAGGCCTGTGAACAAAACACGAATGAGATCAGGAGCAATTTGTAATTGTACAAGAGCTGCCATAAAGGTAAAAATCAAAATAGCCCACTTTGCAATCCCAGAAACAAACTCTGCAGATTCCAGTTTTGCTGCCTCTACGGCTGACTTCACAATGTGTTTTACAAAATTCGCAAGAAGAATACCTACAAGCAGAATAATGATAGCAATAATGACATTTGGAAGATAAATCACGACTTGTTGTAAATAGGTTGTTACTTGTTCCCATCCCAAAATATCTGTCGCGGCAATCAAAGAAATGATGATAAAAAACCACTTCACAATCCATCCTAAAAGTATTCCGATGTGAAGACGAATGCCAAGACGCTCAAAAAAGGCTTTGATTTCAAATTTCGTGGCTATTTGGTCAACACCAAGAATGCCAATGACTTTTTCAATTGCTTTGCTTAAGACAACAGCAATAATAATTCCAACAAAAAAAATCGCAATGGCCCCAAGAATTTGAGGAAGATAGGCGACAATACTGTCCCATAATTCAAGAAAAGGTTCTTGAAAAAAAATTGGAGAAAAATTCATAAGAAAAAATTAAGAAAATAATTTTTTGGACTGCGTAATATGTGGAGTAGTTTGATAGAACGGATAAACGAAATCTTCAGGATCTTGAGTAGAAACAAAAGATAAATACTGTTCTAATGATACCTGATCTGGGTTTTCTCGCCCATAGAGCGGGAGATGAAAAGCAAAACCAAGACTGTTTGCAATGGTGACACTCACACGACTGGCAGTTGCTGAACCTGGACCCGTCACAATAATAATGGCTTGAAGAAAATCAAAAGAAACGTTCCAAGAAGTAAGACTCTCTTGAATCTTTTCAAGATAGTCCTCTGGAGGAACGTTCCATGTTTGTTGTTTTTGAAGTTGGAAATTTTGTGCAAGACCTACGGTAAATGTTTGAATATCTTGCGCACTGATCACAAGCATGAAAGAAGGCATACTTATAATCGATCGATCATTACAATTTTATCAGACTCAATAATAGAAGAAAGAAACCGATCCGCGACCTGCCGTCGATAGAGAAATTCTTCACGAGGCATCAAAGTAAAATTCACTTCATGTCCCATTTCTTTCTCAAATTCAGCAATAAGATTTTCTAAAGGACGTTGCTTAATATCCCCAACAAGAATGATATCTGTAGGAACATCTGTACGATCAACAAATCTTCCTGTAAACGCAAAATAAGAAATCACTCCTTTCGAATCAATCTCTTGAACAAAATTGTTCTTCAACAAAATTTGGATCTTCTGAAAAAGAGAACGTAAGTCTTCAAATAAAAGCGAACTTTCTTCTGCTTGATAATACTTTTTCTTCTCTGAAAGAGGAACACCTTTTTTTGTGAGTCCTTTACCTGTTTTTTCCACAATAAGACCTAAATCTATCAAATTTTTTAGTTCTCGTCGAACAGAATTTAATTGTGCATCAATCTTACGTGTAATTTCTCGAACGAAAAAGGCTTGATCAGGATATTGAAGAAAAAGGGCGATCAAACGCGCTCGTGTCTTTGAACCAAACAACTGTTCAAGTTTAAATGCTTGTTTTGCCATATTTTACGTTGTATCTGACAAAAATGGAGTTGTACACAAATAAGAAACAGTATTCTTTATTGCGCCTCCCTCTTTGTTAGGTATAATGTACACAACCTCTAAAAAACGAGCAACTCTTCTCTGTATGTCTCTGTTACTAAAAGCAGACTGCCTTCAAGATCCAAAACAACCTAATCAAGAACGCAGTCTTTCCTTCTTTTTTCCTTTAGACCTTCGATTGGGATTTGTTTTTGTTCTCGCTTCTATTGAAAAAGCAGGAGAACAAGCTGATGCCCTATTCCCTATTCTCACCGAACAAGTGCAACGTCTTGCACAATCTTTTGGGAAAAATGCAAATGCACAGCACCGGTTTGAACAATTTCTGAGCGCACTTAACGAAAGTCTTGCAGACCATGTGCGTGTGGGAGATTGGTCTATTCCTATTGAACACTTTCATGGTGTTGTTGGCATTGCTTGTGGTGAACAAATGTTTCTTTCTGGAACAGGAGAACTCACTGCTATCTTTCTTCACAAAAAACCTTCAGAACAATTTCAAATCTTCAATCTGTCTCGTAGCATTCAAACAGAACAAGCTCTTCCAACATGGGAAAAAGCTTTTGCTGTTGTTTTAGATGGAGAACTACATGCAGGAGATGTCTTTTGTCTTGCAAATCAAGAACTTCAACGAAATATCCCTTCTGATGAACTCCACACTCTTCTGGCAAATCTTCCCCCAACAGGAGCTTTAGAAAAGATGCGACAATATTTCGCACTTGAAACTCCTTTTTCTGCCCTTATCTTGCAAGCACAGACATTCTCCCCCCTTAGTGAATCAACAACAGCAAAACCTCTTTCAGAACTCTCAATTGAACAACTCGGCAAAACAGAACAAAAGACCACTTCTTTACTTGAAGATGAATCTCCAAAAACCTTTACTTTTCTCACTCATCTTATTCGACGTCTGTTCTTTTCTGCTGACAACAGAAAATCAAGCCGATTCACAAGATTCTCACCTTTAGTACGTACAAGCTGGAGATTGCTTACCTCTTCTTGCTATGTTGCTCTTAAAATGATTTTAGGAATTTCCGTACAAAGTTGTTCTGCTTGTTTTTCTCTTACACAAAAACAACGTCGCCAACAGTTGTTCAAAAATATTAAGACATCCACAACAAGTCATTTTTCAAAAGCAAACCAACAATATCGTTTACTTCCAAGAATGACAAAATATCTTATTCTTGCCGTCATTCTTGTGATCCTTGTTTTCAGTGTTGGTCTTTCTTTTATGAAAAAGTCAAAAGCAGATACGGCTCTTGAACAAGCCTATCTTGATCAAATTGCAGCGACACAAGAATTATTTGATCGTGCGCAGAGTGCTTATATCTATAAAGACGAAGTACAGGCTAGAACTCTCTATGCACAAGCACAGATCTCATTATCTGCACTTCCTATGGAAACTCCAGAACAAACTGCTGTTATTGAAGATTATCAAATTCAGATCAACACGGCCCTTGATGAACTACGACACGTTGTCCATATCAGTGATCCACCTCTCCTTGGGGATCTGAAAGAAACTCAGCCAGAAACATCTGCACAAGGACTCTCTCTCATAGATGGTGTTCTCTCTGTATTAGGATCAGATGATTTTATTTATTCTTTAGATAAATCGAAAAAAACCTTCAGTCCCTCTACGACGACGAGTGCTCAAATTGCAGATAAATCTTTAACCGCAACAGATGATAATTCTCTTTTCTTTGTTGATGAACGCCCTGGTATTTCTGAATTCACTCCAAGCACACAATCCCTGACACAACACCCGCTCATTACCACAGAATCACAATCTTGGCGTAGTTTGCTTACTTATGCAGATCGATTATACGCACTCATCTATGAGAATGAAGATGCACAAATTTATCGCTACAGCACTTCTGCAATTGCAACAGATTCTGCTTCAAGTTGGATTAAATCAAAAGAAACAAATCTTTCAGAAGCTGTTGATTTTGCCATTGATGGGACACTCTTTGTTCTTCTTAAGAATGGAACAATTATACGTTTTGTAAGTGGAAGTGAGGTGAGCTGGAATCAGGGAATTGTAGAACCTGCCGTAGAGCAGGCGGTTGCTCTTTGGACAGATATCGATAGCAATTACCTTTATGTTCTCGAACCTGTACAAGAGAGATTGATCATTTTTGAAAAAGAAACGGGAAATTATCTTGTGCAATATAAATCAGGACTTTTCGCTGATGCAAACAGTTTTGTTGTAGATGAGTCAACAAGAAGTATTTTCCTTTTGATCGATTCAAAGATCTATACCATTGCAGCTAGTCACTTATAACATTTTTGATGAAGGTAACAAAAAACAACGCCTGGAAAGACGTTGTTTTTTTCTGTTTATTTGAGGACAACAGCTCCTCCGGCTTCTTCAATTTTCTTCTTCATCTCTTCTGCTTCTGCTTTTGCTACTTTTTCTTTCAATATTTTTGGAGCAGCATCAACAATATCTTTTGCTTCTTTAAGTCCTAGACCAGTAATCTCACGCACAGCTTTGATCACACTGATTTTGTTCTCACCAACACCGGCGAGTTCAACATCAAAATCAGTCTTTTCTTCTGTAGTGGCTTCTCCACCTGCAACAGGAGCTGCCATCATCATAGCAGGAGCAGCAGCACTCACACCGAACTTTTCTTCAAGAATCTTTACTAATTCTGCAAGATCAAGCACGGTCATTTTCTCAATACTCTCAACCAATGATTTAAACTTTTCAGGGACTTCTATGGTCTTTTCCTCCGTTGTTGGGTTTGTTGTTTCTTCTGACATACGATTGGTTTAATTATCTCAAAAAATTAACTGTTTGGTTTTTGTTCCTTTACCGCAGTAAGGACATACACCAGATTACGCAAATTTCCAGCAAGCGCGTTGACAAATCCGGAAGTTGGCGCATTCATTGAACCAACTAACTTGGCAAGAAGTTCTTGTTTAGAAGGTAAGGTGGAAAGTTGGATGATAGAATTTGCTCCAACAAAAGCTCCTTCAATCACTCCACCAACGATGGTGATTCCTTCGCGTCCTTTTACAAAATCTGCAATGATTTTTGCAGGCGCGATTTCATCCTCATATCCAATGGCAGTGAGAATGCTTCCTTCTAACGTATCTTTACTTGTTTCCAATCCTTTTTCTTTCAAAGCTTGAAGAAGAAGGGTTTTCTTCGTCACCATCAGTTCTACCCCCTTTTTGTGACCTGTTGATCGCAAAGCAGTGGCGTCTTCTACGGTGTATCCGGAAATGGAAGTAAAGACAGCAGACTTCATTTTGCCAAACTTGTCAGCAAGCTCCTGAATCATTTGCTTTTTTTGCTCACGTGTTTTTGGCATACGTTTGTTTATTTATTTTAACGACCTTTAAAAAAAATCCACGAATGAATCGCAGAAAACGAGCCGAGATGTCAAACATCTTCGGATTGGCCTCAGCGGGACTTATACTTTCGCGACCCGTTTTCTACGGCTATTTGATTTGATGACAACAGTATAGAAAATCACCTTCGTTCTGTCAAGAAATGCTGGCTCTATACTAAACAAGGTGGTGTATAACTAAAACATGACGCTATAGTTAGGGAAGTATTCACTCATCTCTAACCACACACGTCATGTCTACTTCAA
>Ga0076213_121_pt1 | contig 18681 bp, 20 predicted proteins | sample RifGroE2_FD_68266 | JGI IMG/M metagenome (GOLD analysis project Ga0076213, IMG submission 68266) | Parcubacteria (Uhrbacteria) bacterium GW2011_GWE2_40_58
TTTTGGATAGGCGACAGTTGTGCGAAGCTTTGCTGAGCACGACTGGCGACGAAGGCGCCGCCCATTGTGCAAAAAGAGCGAAGCGAATTTTTGCACAACTGGTTTATATATGAATTGTTTTTAGATACATGACCATATTCGTTGTATATCTGATGTGGACAGCTTAGCATTGACGAAAGTGAAAAAACAAGATGTAATAAAGATATAAATAACCTCCCCTCAAATAAGAGCTGGGAGGTTTTTTACTTCATTTGATTTTTAAATATGGCAAATATTCAATTTCAAAATATAGAACAAGTGCTTCAGGAACTCAAGCGAGTTCTCGTTCTTAGGAACTATAGTTATGCTACTAGTAAAAGTTATACAGGATGTCTTAAGCGCTTCCTACAGAAACATCCACAAGAAATTAATGAACCAAACCAAGTATCTATTGAAGATTTTCTTCTCGATCTCTATAAGGATGGATTTTCCGCTCAGACAGTGCAGTCTTACTTGCAGGCAATTCAGTTTTTTTATCGCGAGGTAGTTGGTACTTGCATTGATCTACATATAAAAACACCAAAACGCCCAACACGCTTACCAGTAATATTGAGCCATAAAGAGATTGAGCAAGTACTTCAGGTGATCACAAATCGGAAGCATCGAACTATGGTTGCTCTGGCGTATGGTGCAGGATTACGTGTGTCTGAACTTACGGATTTGCGTGTTGGAAGTGTTGATTTTGAAGAGAAAATGTTGCATGTCTATCAAGGGAAAGGAAAAAAAGACCGAGTTACATTGTTGCCGGATGTTCTTGTTTCGGAATTGAAAAAAAGAATTGAAGGAAAATGTTTTAATGATTATTTATTCGAAAGCGAGCGGGGTGGGCGATTGTCAACAAGATCAATACAATCGGTATTTGATCGAGCTGTGAAAAAAGCTGAAATCAAAAAGCCTGCGACTTTTCACTCACTCCGGCATAGTTTTGCTACACATATTCTTGAGCAAGGAACTGATTTGCGTTTTATTCAGAAACTTCTTGGTCACTCGAACATTAGAACAACACAGCAATATACTCATGTTTCGACAGTATCATTACGATCCATACAAAGCCCTCTTTGACATTTCATTTATTTTTTCTTTTGTTACTTTTCAGTTGTTTTTGGATATTCAAAAAGAAAAAAGCACCCATGAAGGGTGCTTCGCTTTTTATTCCTCGATGATCTGTGGGCGTTGCCAGAAGCGGCGCGCTACCCTCAGTTTTACCTCGTTCAGGCGCATCCCTGAGAGGCACTCGTAGAATGAGCGTTCCTCTTCTGTCAGGGGCTGTGCCTTGCGGTAGCTGACGACGACCGTGTAGACGTAGACGTTCCCGTCCTTCCATCGCATGCTTCGCTCTTGCCACTCCACGGGCTCGTACCAGCAGGGGATGCCGTGGTGGCAGGCGATCTTGCGTTCTCGCGCCCATGCCTTGAGGCACTGGTCGCTGACCCACTCGCGTGGGGAGCACCAGCTGATCTTCCTGTACAACGTCATGCTGTCTTGCAACAAGCCATCGTCGTCCACGTAGAAATCGTTGTGGGTGCGCGCGTACAAGCTTTCCGACAAGCAGATCCATTTTCGGATGTTTCGGCGGATCCAGATTCCGCGCACGGAGCAGTCGTTGCCGAACTGTCGCTCTAATTGTTTCTCGACCTGCTTCCAGGGCTTGCCCACCTGCTTTTCCAACCACTTGTGCGCCAGCGTCATGTTGACGGTCTCTTCTCGGCGCGTGGGCGGGTTGGTGGGCAGCAGTAGGTCTTCGATCACGTCTGGGTCGAGCTGGTGCAAGATCCTGCGGGTCTGTTTGCGGATGATCCGCTTCTGGTATCTCTTCTCGTGCGTGCCCCGGCTCTTGAATCCGGGCTGGGTCATGCTGTCGTGGATGTTCTTGAGAGCCATGCATCACTCCATGTTACTGGGGAATATGCATGGTCACCTCCTTTGCAAAGGGTGTATGAGAAATTGTTGTGAAGAAATAGATTATTCTGCCTCATGGACAAAACATTCAATCACAGGCATCCCGGCTTCGATCGCTCCTAAGTAGCGATGCCGACCATTGCCAAGAATACGATAACGAATCATATCTCCTTGAGTCCAATAAGCAATCACGTCAATCGGCAGAATTTCTTCTCCATGTTCAAAAGCCTGACAGTGTTTTTCGACTTTCGAGCGCGCCACCCTACGGATCTGCTTGCTTGAAACATCGATCTGTTCCACAGGGATCCACTGGCGCATGATTTACGGCCTAGTGAGTCACCTGCCTGTGAGGGAAAACAATCGGAGGAGAAAACCCCTGCGAAAAGGTCTGAGAGAAACTCAAGAAAGAGATGTGTTCCATGCGTACCTCCTTTTAGGATGTTCGCATGTTGACCTCCTTTCTAAAGAGGATTGAGAGGGAAAAAGAGCAAGATGCCATCATAAGCGAAAATGAGGGTTTTGTCAATCAATTCAAGAGAAAGTCAGCAAAAAGAAAAACGTGCCAGCACAGGGCCGGCACGCGCGCAGAGGAATGCCTACTTTTTTGACCGACGGGATGAGCCGTGGTTTGAAGAGGAGGCTTCCTGCTGCTGTAGTTCTTTCCGAATCTTGTAGAGCATGCGGATGAAGTCTCTGGCAGGCAGTGACGTATGAGGCGATTCCTTGTAGCCCGTGTGATGGGTCAAGGTCGCTTCACGCGTCGCCAGAAGGGCTCGGCGAGCGCTATCACATTGGGTGAATTTGGCTCGCAGGCCACGTTCGATTAAGTCCATATGCTCTTGCGAGCGAAACTCAATCTCCCGTCCTTGCCACCAAACTTTTCCCATGTGCTGCACACGCTTGTTTGCCTTCTTGCCTTTAAACTTGGCTTCACGTCCCACAAGTGAACAGACATGTCTTTGCATTTCAGGATCGGGGAATTTTAGGGCTTGGATAAACCCTTCTGTGCTTGCGCACTGGACTCCATCGATCTGAAAAGGCGCAGGAGGAAAATTCGATAATTTATTTCCTGGATAAGAATTATTGCTGCCGATATTGATCGCCATGACAAACTCCGAAAAGGTGAGGGAAGGGAAAAGAACACGGAAAATATGACCCTGTACTCTATCAGGAAATAGGGGTTTTGTCAACGGAACAGGCCTGATTGAATGCAGTGGGAATGATCTTTGTCTTTGAACAGAGTAGAAAGAAAAAACCGGCCGAAATGGCCGGAATCGATCTTAAGGCTTGTGAGTGATCTGCGTCTGCTGCCACAGAGGCAGGGACTTGTAGAACGCGAGATCCTCTTCAGAGAGCAGCTGATCCTGATGGTACGTGGTCACGAGCATCTTGTTCACAGCCGGAATCGCCCAGTAGTACTTGCTGTGGTTCAGAAAGACCAAGCGGTCCTTAGTCCACGCACAGATTTTCACCATGCTCAGTTCGGGGTAGCATTTCATTTTCAGGGGCGGATGCTCCTTCTGGTGATCGCGCAAGATCCCGTGTTCATCCACATAGTGCCCGTAAGAGCTTGAGCTCCCTTGGGTGGAGACCACCCTGTGGATGTTGAGCATCTCCCGATGCCTTTGATAGAAGGTGAGCCTCTGACACAGCATGTGGTACACCTGTTCCCAGGGTTCGCCCACGTGCGAGTCCAGGAAGCGATAGAGAGTCCGGTGTCGGTGGCTACGGTCCCCCTGATCCAAGCAATGCTTGCTGGGTACGGGGGGCGCATCCTCTTTCACATCCTCGTTTTTCAATTTCTTGATCCACAATTTCACCTTGCGACGCTCTTGCCGATCGATCGCGCGGCAGAGAAGCTTGCTAGAGTGACACTTGCCACTCTCTGTGCAGGAACGGTACAGGGAATTGGTCGCCATGTCTTCCTCCGGTTAGGGATTTAGACGCATGGCACACTCCTTTGTTGATGTTTCTTGAAGGGGAAAAGCAAAAAGAACAACTCGATACCATACAGGAAAAAAAGTTTTTGTCAACAGCAGAAGGTTGTCTTCTCCCTATTTGAACACGTAAGATGTGGGTATATGCCTCATCCACATCACTATCTTTTACTTGAGCTTTCTTTTGGGATTGATCATCTTGCTCCCACGGTTCCTCAAGAAATTCGAGAAGAAGCAAAACAAATCCTTCATGATTTAGAAGTAAATGAACAGATTTCTCGAAAAGAGATAAAGGAAAAAATGTATGAGATTGGAATTAAAACCTTTCCTTATCGTCGTAGCTATCATGAAGTTTATGATCAAAGAGAAGAAGAATTAATAGGAGAAAAAATGCTTGCACATTTACAAGGCCATGCTTTAGAAATTTTACGAACAGCCTTGCAACAAGGGATAAAAGCAAGTGCTTTTCTGAAAAGTTCAACCTTTGAACAACAGTGTTCTGCAGATGAGCGTTTTCAAATGGAAAATATATTTGTTGATGCAAAACAAGAGGCACAAGCACAATTACAAAAAGAATCAGAGAATTTTCCTCTCTATCAGGAGTCTTTAGAAAAATGGAAACAGACAGAAGAGCATTTGAAGGAAGGGATTATGAAAGTAGAAGCTTTGGCACAAAAAGAAAGTCCTTATCAAGAAGAAATTACACAAAAAGTAGAGCAATTAAAAGAAGGTTTTCTTTCCATTGAGCGAGATCCAGAACCAGAGGAGGTAAAGCAATTAGTGATCTATTGGAAAGGAGTTTTAGAAGAAGGAAATTAGGATGGTTTTCTTGATTATTTTTCAACAAAAAAGACACTCTCAAGCTTGTTTCCAAAGCAGAATCATGCTAACATAGGAGCGTCTTTTTTCTATTCTCAAGGCGGTTGCTTATCGGTGATTGCCCTCATTTTTGAAAGAATGTATGCAAATTTCTTGGCTCGGATTATCTTGTTTTGAACTTAAAGTAAAAACTCTTGAAGGAGAAGTGAATATTGTTGTCGATCCTTTCGAGAACGCCACAGGTCTTAAACTTCCACGATCTCTTGAGGGTTCTCTTGTTTTGGTGAGTCACAATGAAATGCATGCAAACAATAGTGGTGCGGTTTCTGGAAATCCTTTTCTTATTTCAACCCCTGGGGAATATGAAATAAAAGGGATTTTTGTTTACGCCATTTCAGCTCCTTCTCAAGCAGACGCTAATGCGAAACAGAATTTGATTTTCCGTATTGAAGCAGAAGAGATGAGTTTAGCACATTTGGGAGCTCTTGATCGAGAACTTACAAATGAAGAACTTGAACAACTTGAAAATATTGATCTCCTTATGATTCCTGTTGGAGGGGGACGTGTGATGAGTCCAAAAACAGCTTCTGCTGTGATGAGTCAGATTGAACCGCGTGTGGTGATTCCTATGACACATGCTGTATCAAATTTGAAAGAAAAACTTGCTCCTGTTGAAGAATTTTGCAAACAGGTTGGAACGTGTCGTCGTGAAGATGCCTCAAAATTGAAGATAACCAAAAAAGATCTCCCAGAAGAAGATATGTTGCTTGTGAATCTTTCTGTCTAGATTAGATGGTATGTCTGAAGATCTTCTTAAACACCCCAGACCAAAGACCCCTGATCCTCGTGTGCGATTGTACACAGGGATTTGTTCAGGGGTCATTATCATTTTTCTTATTTTTGTTTGGGCAGGGAATCTCTCAAGTTTATTAAAAGAAGGACTTCAAGGAGTGCAAGAGACGGTTTCTTCTGTGACTTCTTATGGCCAACAAATGCAAATAGAAACCCAATCTTCTCGTTCTCAAATTGTGGATCTTGCCCAAAGTGTGAAAGATTCTTTTCTTCAACAAGTTGAAGAGAAAGAAGGAGAAGCAAAAGAACAATTTGTCGAAGAACTGATTCAGAAGATTGAAGAAGAGACTTCTGAAGAGGTTATCCTTGAAGAATCATTAACTGAGCAAGAAGTTGCTCAAGAAGAAATGTAAGTATGTCAAAGAATAGTGAAAATCCAGAAACTCCCATTTCCTCAGATTTTGAGGATGAGGAGAATGAATTTAAAGGCAACACAGCATCAGATGTCGGTTCTGTAGAACCCACAAGCATTGTTCAAGAAATGAAAACTTCCTATTTGGATTATGCCATGTCTGTGATTGTTGGACGTGCTCTTCCAGATGTCCGGGATGGATTAAAGCCTGTTCACCGTCGCATCCTTTATTCTATGTGGCAATCAGGTTTGCGTTCAGGAGCACGGTTTCGAAAGTGTGCTACGGTGGTTGGAGATGTACTTGGAAAATATCACCCACATGGTGATAGTGCTGTGTACGATTCTCTTGTTCGCATGGCCCAAGATTTTTCTTTGCGTTACCCTCTTGTGAATGGTCAGGGAAACTTTGGATCTCTTGATGGGGATTCTGCAGCTGCTTACCGTTACACGGAAGCAAAGCTAGAACAGATTGCAGAAGAACTTCTTGTGGACATTGAAAAGCAGACAGTGGATTTTCGTCCAAACTTTGATGGTACACAAAAAGAACCTGCCGTTCTTCCAGCAAAACTTCCTCAACTCTTGATCAACGGAACGGTTGGTATTGCTGTGGGAATGGCTTCTAGTATTCCAACACATAACCTGTCAGAAGTCTGTGATGCCATTTTACATTTGATTGAACATCCAGATGCCAGTATTGATGATTTATCTGAGTTTATTAAAGGACCAGATTTTCCTACAGGTGGAATTGCTTATGATTCAAAAGATATTAAACAAGCATTTGCCACGGGTCGCGGAGGTGTTGTGGTGCGTGCAAAAACAGAAATTGTAGAAGGAAAGAGAGGGTTTGCGATTATTGTGCGAGAGATTCCTCACCAAGTGAACAAAGCCATGTTGCTCGAGCGTATAGCGCAAAACGTGCGTGATAAAAAGATTGATGGTATTCGAGATTTGCGAGATGAATCAACACGAGAAGGAGTGCGCATTGTGATTGAACTTAAGAAAGATGCGTATCCAAAAAAGGTCTTGAATCGTCTTTATCAAACAACACAACTTCAGACCACGACGCATTACAATATGCTTGCACTTGTGGATGGGGGACGCCAACCTCGTGTGTTGAATGTCAAAATGATTTTGGAAGAGTATTTGACACATCGTGAGGAGGTTGTACGAAGACGCACTCAATACGATCTTGATCGTGCCAAAGATCGTGCGCATATTTTAGAAGGTTTGCGTATTGCCATGCTTAAGATCGATCAAGTAATCGAAACTATCAAAAAATCTAAAGATAAAGATGTTGCTCGTGAGAATTTGATGAAGAAGTTCAAACTTTCTGAACGCCAAGCAATCGCAATTTTGGAAATGCGTTTGCAACAACTCGCCAACCTTGAGCGAATGAAGATTGAACAAGAGTATAAAGAAAAGATGGAACTCATCAAAAAACTTGAAGCGATTTTAAACTCAAGAAAGAAGATCATGGAAGTGATTGCAACAGAAGTAAAAGAAATGCAAGAGAAGTATGGAAGCGAACGTCGAACACAAATCGTCAAACATGGGGTCAAAGAGTTTTCTGTAGAAGATGTCATTCCAGACACTCCAACCGTGGTGATGATTACCCGTGAGGGGTATATTAAACGGTTGTCACCTGACACATTCAAACAACAAAAACGTGGAGGAAAAGGCGTTGTGGGAGTGACGACAAAAGAAGAAGATGTTGTAGAACAAGTGTTCTCAACTACCACGCACAAAGATCTTCTTTTCTTTACCACACGTGGTCGTGTCTTTAGCTTAAAAGCTTATGAAGTTCCAGAAGCATCTCGCACAGCAAAAGGTCAGGCACTTGTAAATTTTCTTCAGCTTGCTCCAGGAGAACAAATTTCTGCCGCACTTTCCATGGATGAACTAGAAGAAGAAAAATATTTACTTATGGTGACCACTCAAGGGACTATCAAGAAAACAGAGATTGCGAGTTTTGAAAATTTGCGTCGCACAGGACTCATTGCATTGAAGTTAAAAGAAGGAGATTATTTGCGCTGGGTTCGTCCAACCACGGGTAATGATGAAATTGTGCTTGCCACAGCTGAAGGACAAGCCATCAGGTTTTCAGAAAAACAAGTTCGTTCTATGGGTCGTGTGGCTTCAGGGGTGCGAGGAATCAGATTGAAAGGATCAGATCTTGTTGTGGGTATGGGAACGATTCGTTCAGGAGCAGGAAAAAAGAAAGGGCAAATTGAATTGCTTGTGGTGATGAAGAATGGCTACGGAAAGCGTACAGACATTACAGAATACAAAATGCAAGGACGTGGAGGGTCTGGAATTCGTACAGCAAATATCACAAAGAAGACAGGTAAACTTGTTTCTGCTCGGGTGATTAAATCTGGTGATCCGCGTGATTTATTCGTGATCTCAGAAGCCGGACAAGTTATTCGTTCTTCTGTAAAGTCTGTATCTATTCTTGGAAGATCTACTCAAGGAGTAAAGATCATGCGTTTCAAAAAAGAAGAAGATACGGTTGCAAGCGTGGAGCTCATCTAAAAATACAAAAAGAAAATCCCTTCCATTTGGAGGGGTTTTTTGTTGAATAAATGATTTCATCCTTGGGTTAAAGCCCATGGTTTTTTTCGGTCATCCAAAATCCAATCACCTGTCTTCCCGAGCGAGAACATAACCCCCTCTGTCTTCCCGAGCGAGAACATAAACCCCTCTGTCTTCCTGAGCGAGAACATAACCCCCCCCCTGTCATCCCGAGTAGGGTCATCACCACACTGTCATCTTGAGCGAGATAACAAATCCCTCTGTCATCCCGAGCGAGGTTATCGTCGAGCCGAGGGATCTTGAGTTATTCAAGATTTCTCCACTCGTTAACAGAAAACTTCTCGGTCGAAATGACAGGAATATTTGGTCTTCCATTTAGATGAGAAAAACCTCCCACAAAACCGATCTGTGTCGATCGGTTTTGTGTCTGAGATATCACTCATTCCACACTCCGGCTGCTTCACCCTCCTCACAACGCCACCTACTAGTGGGATTTCCTGGTATAAAAAAACCGTCTGCTTCAGGCAAACGGTCAGGAAAGAAAGAGCGTATCATCAGCGGTTGGGCCAAACGAAAGGATTTTGATGGGTACATTCAATCCATGAGGAGCTTCAAGGCGTTCAATGAGTTTTCTTACTTGGATCGGAAGTTCATTATCATGGCGAATTCCTTGTAGTGGGTGTTGCCATCCTGGAAGCAGAGACCACCCGAGAGGTCGACATTGACGAAGAATCATGGTTCGTCGTTCATCCATCCAAAGAGAAAATTCTGGTTTCTTGATAGCTGTGATCGCGACCCTTGTTTCATCAAGAGGTTCCCATTCAAAGAAGGCATCCAAATCGTCGCGAGGTCCTTCATATTCATAAGTAGAACAGATCATGATGCTCGAAAGATCAGAGAGCTGGTCAATACAAGTAAGAGCAAGGCTATCTACACCATCATTGATGGCAATTCCATAGCGCAGAGCAACGAGATCCAAATGTCCCAATCGGAAAGGTCCCTGAAAACGATTTGTCCGATTATTTACATCACAAATATGCTTTGTGAGTTCACTATCTTCTGTCACAAGGGGACCTGCTCCATGTCGATGTGCATAAGCTCGGAAAATACCGATCTTTTCGACTACTGAGAGAGGAATGCCCGCTTTTGTTAGCAGCTCTTGTGCCGGATGATAAGTGCATCGAGTTTTTGTCACATGTGGTGAAAAACCAAGATGACGGTCAAGCAAAGCACCTTGGGCAGGTTCAAGCAAAAACGATTCTCCTTTTGCAAAAGAGCGTTTCATTTCTTCTGTACCTGACAAGATTCGAATACCAGACATCTGGAGAATATCTCCATAGGTTTCGAGAAGTCTTTTTGGATTGATACGAGAAAAATAGGTGGTAAAGCAATCGCGAAGTTCTTGGGAAGGCGATCTTCGAAGAATCTCATTGACCGTTGAAAGTGACCTCAAGTAAAGATTTTCTAATTTTCCACGTCCTTTTCCATTCAGAAGATCTTGGACTGTTAAACCAAATCCTTGTTCACTTTGAAGGACTGCTTCTCCAACACCCATTCCACAAGAACCATGAGCTTTTGTTTTGCGTGCAATCTCTTGCATTTTATTGAGCATCTCATGCATAGGTGTGACCAAAAAGCAGTTTGGATCAATAAACACCCTGTCAAAAACATCTTCCAAACCAAGCCTTTTAAGTACCAATCCTTCTCCCCACAGGGTTTCTAGGTTGATGCACATGGATGGACCAAGAAAAGAAAGAGTATTCGGAAGAAACATCCCAGAACAAAACTGTGCAAATCCATGTACCTTTCCTTCAGGCGTATTTACATAGTGTCTTGCTTGTGGACCACCCGTAAAGCGGAAAAATTTTCGAATACCAAAGGCTCGAGCAAGGGTGTCTCCAATTCTTCCTTTTCCACCATCTCCATTTCCAAGATCAAGAAGAAGTGGGTATCTCATGGGGTTTCTCCTTGATAAAGGGTGACAATTTGTTGCCAAACAGCCATGGCTTTTGCAAAAAGAATTGGATCATAGCACAGACCATCACTGAGCATGAATCGGCGGTACCCCAGAGAGATCAAATGGGCGATCATCATAAGATCTGCCATGGTGACTTCATTGAAATACTCAAGAGAGGTCAGAATACGCGAGGCAACAATAGCTTTAGGATCTTCACGAATAATATCTTGAACTGCGTTCAGAATCTGTGGTTTGTCTGCACCCATATTGATGTACAAATCATCTTGTGCAGCCATGAAATGAAAATCAGAGGGGATAATCACTTCAGGATCAAATTTTCGAACAAATTCCATACCACGCGCTGATTCAATCTTTGCAATCACCTGTGCTTTGGGATGATAACGATGAATATCAATCAAGTCCTGATATCTTTCAAAGAATGAGGCAAGAACATTAAAGATGTTTAGCTTAGCAGCAGCTCTGAGGTAAGCGATATCTTGTGCTGTCAAATAGCCTTCGATTTCCAGAGAAGGATCAAGGATGTTGATTGCTTCACCTTTGCCGAGCGTACGCCGAGGAATACGACTCAAGATGAGCCTATTGCCATTTTGCACTTCGACAATGCGTGCGACTGTATTCTTGAAGAACACATCCACAGGAGTCTCAACATGCAGTCGATGACTCACTTCCACAGATCCATAGAAGGTGTCTGTATATTGTGTCACACGCAGTTGGCGACCTTTTACATCAATCCACAGTGGTTTTTCTCCGCATTCACGAGAAAGACGTTTCAGAACATGACGAGGTGATTCCGTAATGGGCTTAATGGTATTCAGACGCAAAGCATGGACCAATGGATGAGCAATCACATGAGCGCGATGTTCACCATAAGGATCAAGGCTTGCGATGAGCTGAAGATGCATGGTTTTCTCCAGAGGTTTTTGTTGGAAAGAACGTAGGGCAACCTCACCGTGGGTTGCCGGTATTTGTCTTCCGGTGAAATGTCGATGTTCATCAACATCTCGCAGAAAGGCCCGAACGTATTCGGGCAATGACGTAGGGGTCGGGTTTCCCGACCCTGAATCTACAAACATCGGGTTTCCCGACCCTGTGTTTTCAAATAGCAGAAAGAATAGCTTCAATGGGATGCATCTGGCCAAGTCTTGGCCTTCCAAAATCTAGAATGGCAAAAGCATATTTCTGTTCATCTGTTTCATTACTCTGATCATACGCATCAGGTTTTTGGAATGTGTCACAGACAAGATATCTTCCAGTGAAATCAAGTTTTAGGGATGTAACCGAATTTCTCATATTTATAAGAGTCTTTATACATTCTCCTGTTTCCACATTCCAGATTTTGATCGTGTAATCCCCACTTCCAGAGACAATCCACTTGCCATCCGGAGAGAAGACAACAGAGAGAACCCAGTCTGTATGCCCTTGAAGAGTCCTCACACATTCTCCGGTTTCCACATTCCAGATTTTGATCGTTTTATCATCACTTGCCGAGATAATCCATTTCCCATTAGCAGAGAAAATAACGGAACGCACCCAATCTGTGTGTCCCTTAAGAGTCCTCACACATTCTCCTGTTTCCACATTCCAGATTTTAATCGTGTAATCCCCACTTCCAGAGATAATCCATTTACCATCTGGAGAGAAAACAACAGAGCATACATAGTTTCTGTGTCCCTCAAGAGTCCTCACACATTCTCCTGTTTCCACATTCCAGATTTTCGACAGAGCGCACATATCTTCCGTGTCCCTTAAGAGTTCTTACACACTCTCCGGTTTCTCCATTCCAGATTTTGATCGTTTTATCATAACTTCCAGAGACAATCCACTTGCCATCTGGAGAGAAGACAACAGAGTAAACACGGTTTCTGTGTCCTTCAAGAGTCCTCATACACTCTTCTGTTTTCACATTCCACACTTTGATGGTGCAATCTTCACTTCCAGAGACAATCCATTTTTTATCAGAAGAGATGGCAACAGAGAATACCCAATTTGTGTGTCCCCGAAAAAGTTTTTGCACAGGGTCTGGAATCATTACTTGTGTTGTAGTCATGATTGAGTCCTTTGTTTGCGGTTTTTTTGAAAAGAACTAATCTCTTTAAAAAAGAGTGAAAAGGGTTGAGCCGTTTGCTCAACCGAGATCATCCTTTTTCAAAAGAAGCCCGCAAAAGATTCGCATAACCTTCTACGGGCAAAGAACAAATCGACTAGAAGCGACGCTTTTTCTTCTTGGGATTAGGGTCCTCAGTTGCAGCAGGATCAGGAGGAGTTGTTGCCTTGGGAGCCTTGGGAACCTTGGTGGCGGCAGGCTTGCGCTTGCCACGTTTCTGTTCTGCAAGCCAGCGCTCACGTGCAGCTGTATAGGCAGGAAGAACAGTCAGAGGCTTAAGAGTTTCACACACCTCACGGATTCGCTCATCGGTCTGTTCACGACCGCGTATATCTTCACAGTACTCATCCAGAGTACGAGAGCCACCCATGAGGGCAAAAAGGCCAAGCGTCACATCCGCAATTGCCTTGTCTGTCTTGAGACGAAGCACATAACCCTTGCCAAGCACCCGCTCCCACTGTCGCACAATCGTGGCGTCAGCAGATTCATGGTTATAGAAGCGGTGGATCAGAAAGACATTTCCCTTGAACTTCTTACGCAGGTCAGCAAAGACCTGGTCAGCCGTGGTATCCGAATGAGTACCGCCAAAGTGAGCTCGAAGTTCATTGGCATAAAGCTTTTCATAAAATCCTTCATCGCCAGTGAAGACACAGAAAGGAGTGCACCCCTCTGGTAGCTCGCAGCAGTAGGCATAGAAGTAAGCCGTGAGTTCATAGGACTCAACTTGATTGCCACCACCGCAACTTTCAAGCCACATGCGCTGAAGCCAATTATCCAAATGTCTGACAGCCACGAAGTCTCCAATCTGGATAGGTCCCCTGTCACCACATCCGGCATCACCAACGGCAGCGACACTAATGGCTGGATCAACGAGATACTGCTTTTTGGCCAGTTCACCGGCAACCACTGGAGCCTTGTCCCAAATAATTCTGGCAAGCTGGATATTGGATCCCGTAACATCAAAAGGAAATGCAACTGGACTGAGGAATGTAGGACGCAAAATTCGTTCCATCGGAAGCATGGCTGGATTGACATTCGTATTGCTCAAGGCTGCTTCAGCTTGTTGAGAAGCACCTGTTCGGGTTTGTGTATCTCTGAACGATGTGGTATCACGAGCAAAAAAATCACCATCACCACCCATGGTTTCCTCCTTGTCCCAAACGGGACAGTTGACGGCCGGGTTGAAGGAACATTTTCACTGCACACAGGCAGCCCGATACCTTACTGATTTGTCAGAAAATGTCAATGGTTTAAGAGAAAAATTGGGCAAAATCAACAAAAACCCCCGCCTAGGCGAGGGATAATTTTTATACAGGCATGTCTACAATGCGACGGGAGCGCATCTGAGCCAGCATGGCGTCCAGTCCGGGGACAAGATTTCGTTCTCGGATATGATTGACCAGGTCCATGGCATGAGGAGGTACCAGCCTTCGCGAAGTACTTTCCAACAATCCAAGCATGGTCATGATGTCATTATCCCTTTGGCTGGCATTGGGAATAAAGTCTTCGACAGCATCTTCTAGATCTTCCATTTCAATTCCTGTGTGTCCCTTCTGGCTTCCAATCCGATAAGCCTTGAGCACAATATCTTCTAGATCTGCTCCGGAGAATCCGCTCGTGGCTTCAATAATGGGAGAAAGATCCATTGTTGGAACAGGAATCTTGTGACGACGAAACATGACTTCCAGGATTGGTCCTCGCTCATTTCTTGAGGGCATGGGCAGGAGAATGTTTGCATCACTACGTCCACGACGCTTCAGAGCAGGATCAATACGGTCTGGCCGGTTCGTACAGGAAATGATGATGATCTTTCCGCGAATTTTTGGATCAGAACGCAGTTCCATCCACATCTTCATCAGTCTTTCAGACACTCCAGAATCTCCCTTTGGAGCAGTTCTGTCTGCCTCAGCCAAATCTGCTTCATCATTCATCACAATAATGGGAGCAAGCGCAAGCAATCCTTGAATGAGCAAGTCCATATTGCGTTCGGATTCTCCAACCCACATACTGCGAATATTTTTAGTCTTGGCACAGTTAAAACCCGCTTCTTTAGCAAGCGCTTCTACAATAGCCGTCTTTCCCGTTCCCGGAGGACCACTCAAGGTAATGCCCATAGGCACACGTCGAGGATCTCCACTCTTAATGCCTTCAAGCACTTCTCGGAAATAGGCTTTTACCCATTCCAGACCACCGATGTTCTCAAGACCAAGTTCTGGATCAACAATTTCCATGACTTCGCCATATTCATCATTAAGAATGCGGCGCTTTTTTTGCTTGATCACAGACAGATTCAGAGAGGTTCCTGACCGTCGACTTTGTTCAAACAGTTCGTGGATTTGCAGAAGGCTCATTCCTTGAGTTGCGTGAGCGAGCTGATTAATCGTGACATCTTTACTGAGGGCAAGTCGTGTAGGAAGATGTTCCAAACGTTCTTCAATGGCTTCAATCTCATTAAGCAGTTCACGTCGCTTATCCTTTGTCACCTTGGTGTCACCAAGTTGTTGACGTAGTGTTTCAAGTCGTGCTGAATCCTCAGTTCGTCGAGGATTATCTCCCACGACTGCAGAGAAATAAGCGACACGTTCTTTCAAAGAGGGCTTTGGAATAAGGACTGTATGAATATGAGCATTAGTTCCGCGCAGTTCTGGAGAAATTTTTGCAGACTGATCAGTGAACAGAAGAACAATGTTTCCATTATCCCGAATACGTTCATCAAAACTCCAGTTACGGAAACGTTCAATACAGACGCGCTCTTGGAACTGTTGTCCAACTCCTCCCCCTGAGGCAGGAACAAGAAAATGAACAGAATCAATGAGGACTGCCACGCGTTTATGGGCAAGCAGAACTTTTTCAATCAAGGGAAGACAACGATTTGGATCTTTAGGAAGTTCCGCTTCTGCTTCTGCCGCTGCAATCTGTGCTTGCGCACGTGCGATGGGATCATTGGGATCCACGGCTGCAGTTCCATTTGTTTGACCAATTCCTGCGGCTTCCTTGAAAATGCGTTCCATTTCTTCTGAAGGGAAAGTAAAGCCAGAAGCAATGTTGTACTGGATAACCAAATCCATTTCTTCAAAACTTTTTTCCCACAGTTTGCGCATACAAATATAGGGAAGTTCAGGTTCTTCATCCACGTCCTCATTTGGGACGATTCCGTAGATGTCCCCGTGCAGGAGAAACATCCATGCACGGTTTTCTACAAATGTGGTCATCAATTCGTCATCAAACCAGGGAAGACAAGGAGTCTCAAGAACTGAAGGTTCTACAATGGTTTTGTCGGCTTTCTTGGTGGCCATGTAGGCTCCTTTGGAAGGGTGTTTTGTGTTTCGATAAAAAGAACGGAAGAGAATAGAATTAACATGAAAATCGCCAGACGTCAATCCATCACCTGCTTTCTTGACGTAAATCCTGGTTTTTGTTATAGTTTCGCCACTGATTTAAGAAACTATCAATTTGTATGGCCCTTCCAGGACATCGACGCACAAGTTCTCATAAGCGACGTCGTGCATCTCACTTTGCTCTCACAAAGATCAATGCCTCAACTTGTCCAAAGTGTGGAGAATCTGTTCTCTCACATCAGGCTTGTCAGAATTGTGGAACCTATAACGGTCGTGCAGTTCTCAGCACAGACAAAAAGACAGAGCGCCTTTTGAAGAAATCACAAGCAAAGAAGACGGTTGCCGAACCCGCAGAAAAAGAACCAGCTCCAAAACAAAAATTTTCACGAAAAACATCAAAGGCCTAATCCTTTGATGTTTTCGCTTTTAGATTCATTGTTTATAATAGAAATATAACTCACTGTTCATTACGTTCTTTATGTCCAATAGACATTTAGCGAGGACGATTGCCATGCAATCACTTTATCAATGGGATTTTCTTCAAAGACCTGAAGGGAAGATTGAGGAGATTATTGAGTTTAACCGTCAGGAGTTTGCCCCAAACTTTGATGACGGAGGATTTGTAAAAGATTTAGTCGAGGGAGTTATTGCTCACAAAGAGGAGATCGATGCACTTATTACTCAGTTCGCACCTGATTGGCCTGTAGAAATGATTGCTCTTGTCGATCGCAATGTGATTCGTTTAGGGATTTATGAAATGAAATACCATCCAAATATTCCTGCCAAAGTAGCTATTAATGAAGCGATTGAATTGGCAAAAACATTTGGGGGAGATTCTTCTGGGAAGTTTGTCAATGGCGTGATTGGAGCTATGTACAAAGATATGGTTGCTAAAGGAGAAATGAAAGAGATCGATTTAAAACCACCAGAAGAGAAAAAAGAAGAAGGAGAAAAGGAGCAGACTCCAGAAGCTCCAGTGGAGGAAGTTAATAAGACAAATGCGTAATTAGTATGGCAAGTTTTGAACCATTAGAAAAAGAATTAGGAGTTTCTTTCAACAATAAAGACATCTTGCGTCAAGCGCTTGTTCACCGCTCTTACTTAAATGAACATCCAGATTTTCCTTTGGGACACAATGAACGTTTAGAGTTTTTGGGAGATGCTGTGCTTGAACTTATTGTGACAGAGTATTTGTATGAGAATTATGAGAACCCAGAAGGGGAGCTAACGAACTGGCGTGCTGCACTTGTGAATTCTGAAATGTTGTCCAAGCTCTGTTCTGAAATGACTGCAGAAGACCATCTCTATCTTTCAAAAGGAGAATCTAAGGATAAGGGATCAAAAGCGCGAAAGTATATTTTAGCAAATGCGTTTGAAGCGATTATTGGGGCGATTTATCTTGATCAAGGATGGGAGGCTGCAAAGCAATTTGTTCATAATCGTGTACTTTCTGAACTTCCAAATATTTTGGAAAATCGTTTGTACATTGATCCAAAGAGCCGATTTCAAGAAGCGGCACAAGAACGGGTCGGAGTCACACCTTCTTACAAAGTATTGTCTGAAGAAGGACCAGATCATGAAAAGCAGTTTGAAATTGGAGTCTATCTTGGAAAGGAATTGATTGCGACTGGAACAGGAACAAGCAAACAAGAAGCCCAAGTCTCTGCAGCGGAAGCTGGAATAAAAGAGAAAGGCTGGTAAGAAGACATCCATAAAATTCAAAAAGAAAACAGAGGGTTTTACTCTCTGTTTTTGGTTGCATGACGTTTGCATGACCCCCGTTTGATTGACAATATTGCGAAAAATAGCTATGATTTCTCGTTCGTTCTTTTTATCTAGATCTTAAATACCAGGTAGTCACAGAAGGCCGACCCCTCACACCTTCGGAGGTGCCATGTACAGACGTGTCTATTTCAAATTTTTTTCTTCCGAGGTTCAAAAAGAGATTAGGAAATACAAAGAAGCTGTCACAGGGCATGCTTGGAAATGGAAGTGGATTTGGACAGCAGTCAACGCCTCCGCAGTAGCTATGCTTGTTGGATTCAATATTCCAGGTGTCATTTGGTTATTTGAAGGAAAGCCGTATGGAGTATTGTCATGTGTGTCAGCTCTTGTCTGCGGTAGTATTTACACTTGGTTGACTTGGAAACATTTGTCACAGATCATTCGTGGCAATATGCGCAAGCATATTCTTGAAGAGCATCTCGAAGTCATGCAAAATCCGCTCATCAAGATTGCTTACCAGATCGAAACCCTTCGAGAGATGCTTGAACCTATCTGTAAGGAATGGAATGATTATGTGGATTTTTATGAGGCTGGATATGATCGCGATGAAGAAATGGAAAAGATTGGTATGGTTCTTAAGAAGTTTGAGGGGTTGATTGATAGCATGGTGAAGGAACTCGATTTACTTATTAGAGCACAGCTCAAACAGAATAATCCTCAAGAAACATTTGTGGATCTTGAAGATGTGAGAGGGCGTCTTGAAGAGCTTGATCGCCAGATCCGTGCCATGAAGGAGACGATTGTGGAAATGGATGGTTTGCGAGTTCCAGAAGGAGTTGCTTATCGTTCCCTTCGGATTGATGAAGCCGTATCCTCTCTAACGGGTCGACTCTCTGAAGCACAGAGAGCTGGGGAAGAGATCAAGAGAATGAAGGCAGTCGCAGCCGCACAACACGCAACCCATCATTAGGGTCAGGCCACCTTTCAGAGGGTGGTTTTTTCATTAATGGAGGCTCTATGTCAAACAAGGTGATGCTTCATGAACGATACAAGCTGAACAAAGGGAATAAAAGCGAGCATCATCTTTGTAATGTAGTTATCTTTGT
>Ga0076213_132_pt1 | contig 6851 bp, 4 predicted proteins | sample RifGroE2_FD_68266 | JGI IMG/M metagenome (GOLD analysis project Ga0076213, IMG submission 68266) | Parcubacteria (Uhrbacteria) bacterium GW2011_GWE2_40_58
ACTTGCATCCACCCCATCCATTGTGAGTTCTAGCAAATCTCCAGAAACAGTTGCTCCTGTGGCAGGATTTGCTGCAATCGTCATTCCTTGAGCCGTAGAGGCACCGGCAGCGGTCGGTGCAAGAGAAAGATCAATAATGTTCCCAGAGGTATTGATCATGTCTAGATCAATCGCAGAGGCAGAAGTCATGTTTGTGCCAGTAATATCAAGGGCATCTACATTCGAATTTGGCGTAAGATCAATGGATCCTGTAAACGTATAATCTCCACTGCCTGTGTCACCAGTATTTAATAGGAAGGCATCGTCAACATTGAGGGTGTCACCACTAAGTGAAATGTTTGTGCCTGCAACAAGGTTGGTGTAATCAGAAATATCAATGTCTGTGCCATTCCATGTTCCTGTGGTGATCGTACCAAGAGAAGTGATGGAATGTTGCCGTAGAAGTGTTTACATCGGAAAGATCTGAAAGTTGGGATGCTCCACCTGCTTGTGCTTCAACCAACCATTTGTCTGTGGCTGCATCATAGACAACAACATCATTGTCAGAGAATCCAGAAATGCCATCAATGGCAATCACATACATCTGAGTAGAGCCGTCATAATAAGTGAGAACACCTTGGTCAATAAGGTCACCATCGGCATCTGTATCAATCGCGAGTTCTCCGGCTGTGTTCACGGTTGGAGTTGTTCCATTCACAAGTTCAAAAGAATCTGCTCCTCCAAAATCAAAGACTCCAGTCTGGGCATTCAACGCATAAGGAGCAGCTACCATGCGTTTACGAGGAGTCAGTGTTTCTCCTTCAATCTCAACCTCAAGATATACACCGCTGTTGTCTGCAAATACTGAATCTGTGATTGCCGCATAAGGGACTGCTGCGGCTGTATCACCAAGTTGTTCGCTAAAAAGTCCTGAGGTTAGAGTGACCGAACGTGCCACACTTGTACTACAGTTAGTAGAAGAGTTCGACCACAGACAAGTACCACCTGAAAGGGCATCGTATAATCGGAACTCAACATCAAGTGTGCTATCAGCAACAGGCACTCCATTACTATTCAAAACTCGCCCTTGATAATTCAAGAGGTTTGGGGCAGAAGCAGCATGGACTGGAAAAGTCACAATCAAAGATCCAAAAACAAGGGCCACAGAAAGACTGATGACCAAACTTTTTTTGAACATTTGATTATGAATTAGCGGAAACATAAAGGGAATAATTAGGTCGATGAAATCGACCGAGGTTCACTTTTCTCTTGTGTTGTCTTGAGCGAGACATCAAGAGCAAAATCTTTAGAATTTTTTTCTTTTGAAAAATCAATAGGGCGAACTTCTTCGCGCTCGAAACCAGGTTTATCAAAACGAATAAAATACTGATTGGGACCGAGCAAAAAGGCATATCGTCCTTTACTATCTGTCACTTGTGTTTCAATAAGTCTATTGAACTTTGGTTCAAAAACTTGGGCAACTACATTTCCAACAGGTCTTCCTGTTTGTTTGTTATAAACAATTCCCCAATTGATTGGCTTGTGTGGACGAGCAAGTCGACGAACAAACAAATAAACAATAAGCTGAATCGCGATCATGCCTGCAGAAAAATATGTTGGTCGAAGTATGGCAAAAAGGATAGCAAGAAGCACGCCACTGGCTGAAAGACTGTACTGGATACGTCGCAAAGTTCGAAGAAAACGTACACGAGCTGGCTTGTGAAGAGATTCCTCTTGAGAAGGATCAGCAGGAATGTTTGCTGTAATCACTGCGTTTGTCTCTGTGACCTCAATAACTTCTTGATGATAAAGATCTAGATAGTCTCCATCTTGTATTTCACTTGAAAGATAAGTGCTAGGAAAAACAAATCCTTTTTTCGTTAAAGAAATTTTGTAAAATCCTGGCCTTACAAGAAAGAAATATCGACCTTCACGATCTGTCACACGTGTTTTCACTAATTTTCCTATAGAGGTTGAATCACGACTTTCTACCTGATAGAGACGCACAGTCGCAAGATCAATAGGAGTCTTACTTATGGCGTTATACACCACGCCATAACCTTTTCTTTTTCTTTGCCAGAAAAAGAGAATAGGAGCCAAAAAGAGATATTGAAGGAACGGAAGAAAATCAAAGGCAACACTCATGACAATCAAGCTCGCACTAGCTGTCACTGCAAGAGTCGGAATAGAAATAATCGCTACTTCCTCAACTCCTGGTAATTCTCGAATGACCATCAATTTTTGATCAACAAAGTCTTGAATAGACGTGATCTGATCTTTTGTTTGAACAAAGAAACCAGACGCTTCTTCTAACAAACTGATGACTGTTTCTTCTTCAGAGGAGAGAATCACCATTTGAATTGGAATATTGATCAAACCATTTGTAGTAGTGAAATGACTCGTTTGAGCAATTTCATACCCTTCATATTCTGCACGAACATAATAGGTACCAGATGGCACATACCACGTATAAACCCCCTCGGAGCTGGTGTGTTGAGGATTCATTTGTCTGTAAGGTGATCCATCCCAAACATGATAATCATCCTCTAGAACAAATAATGTCACCTTTACTTCTGAAAGCGGAAGAACCTCATCATCTAAAACCTCGAAGGCGTACCCGAAACCTTCGACGTCTAGAGAGAATGAAAGCACTTCAGTAGTTCCATCAAGATAAAATACTGTGAGAAGTAACGTATACTCACCGATTCCTTGAGGAGTTGTTGCAGAAGCTGTATAGAAAGAACGATCCTGACTGTCTGTATCAAGTGCGAGAAGATATCGTTCTTCATCGAACTCGATCTCTATATGGTCAACAGCCTTTTCCAACATCTCAGAAGGGAGTCGAAAAAGGAGTTCACGATCTGCAAGAACAGTAAGCACACCGGAGCTTGTGGCTGTTAAGGCAATCGTGCCGTCAGCAACGAAGAACTGCACGTCCCCTTCTTCAAGGGCTGAATCGATTTCTCCCTCAGGAGAAATCTCTTCACTTTCAGAACAATCCTCTGGACAGAAACTGGCTGTTTCGCCCAAAGAACAAATTCCATCTCCACAGATGTACGTATCACCTGCAGAACCCTCGGAAGGTTGTTCTTCTTCAGAAGGGGTGCTTGGCTCTGGCTCAGAAGGCTCTTCCTCCCGGTCTTCTTCAGGAGGTTCTTCTTCTGGCTCTTCGCTTGGCAACTCTTCTTCTGGCTCGCTCGGAATTCCCGAACCGAGCGCACCAGAAGCAAACTGCCCAGCCTGATCATAGGCAAATAACCCAAGATAATAAGTTGTCCCATTAACTAACCCACTTATTAAATAGGAGGTAAACAATCCATCAAACACAGAAGTACAATCGCTATCTTGTGAAGAACTTGGAAATGAATCTGTACAAATAATTGCATAAATACCTGCTAAATCCGTATCTGTAGGATTCGTCCAAGATAGAGAAAGTGATCCATCACCTGAAGTCACTGACAAACTAGAAATATTTGATGGAACAGCATCAACATCTGTCAAAAATGTTTGATCAGCAGAACTTCGAATATTTCCTGAAGCATCTGTTGCTTGCAAAACAAAATGATAAGTTGCTCCAGAGGTTAAGTCCGTTAAGATCATGGAATGATCTGTTTCAAAAGAAGTGTCTTGACTTGTTTGACCATAAACATCTGTCAAACCATATTGCAAAACACTTTCAGTCTCTTCATCTGTCGTCCAAGTGACTCTTGCGCTCGTTGTCGTAATATCAATGATTTCAATATCTGAAATCACTGGAGCTGTTTCATCGGTTGTTGAAAAAGTATATGTTGAGGAAGTTGCAGTATTTCCATCAACATCCGTTGATTTCACTAGAAAGTAATATGTTGATCCTTCTTGCAGGCCTGAAAGGAGCTGACTGTGGGAGGTCACATACGTGTAAGGAAAAGAACTTGAGCTCCCAAAACTTGATGTCAAACCATATTGAATGAGACTTGTTGATGATTCACTCGTTGTCCAAAGAATTGTTGCACTTGTGGCTGTAACCCCTGAAACAACCACAGAACTAATTATCGGAGCTGTGGTGTCAGATGGAGTACTTCCTCCACTGCTTGGCGATACTCCTCCTGGTACTGTTGCACTAATTGATATTGAATCTGATGAACCAATTGGAAGAATAATGGAACCTGTATCACCAAAAGTTCCTGCTATAGAAATGTAGTATGATCCGATACTTGATGGGTTTGTGATCTTATTAACTCCCACTCCAGATCCGGTTGCACTTGTACCAATATCAATCTGAACTTCGCTTCCAGCAGTAATTGCTCCACCATCACCACTACAAATAGTCACAGTGAAAACATCTCCAGAAATCGTAACTGAAGCTTTTTCAGTTCCGGAACAATCCGAAGCTGTAGTTAAAGCATTTCCGTCATCAGAAACATCAATATCGTCTTCAATTAAAGAGGCTGTTTCAAATTCCGACGCAAATGTCACCGTAATAGTTTCATTTTCGTTAATCCCTGATGGAGTTGTAAAGAGCAATCGATGATTCGCACTTTCCCCAGCAACTAACGTTGATGGATAATCATTGGCAGATGTGACTGTTGTTGCAGTAATTTTCTGAAAAGGAAAGAAAACCATGACCACAAGGACAAGGACGTAGGCAAGATAATTTTTCCTCCTTTGATACAACACACATGGTAGTGATTACCGAAAACGTTTTTTTGAGAAATGGGATAAAATCCTCCAGAACAGAAGAATGAATACAATCACGATCAGAAAGAAACTGAATAACTGCCAAGGAAAATACCAGATCTTCATAACATCCGAAATTTGATCAAAACTTCCATAAGAAAGAGAAAGAGAAAAAGTCACAGGACCGATTGCGAAATGTCTTAATTGACTTTTGATTGTCTGAAAGAAAGTCTGATCCTCGTTTATGAAAAATATTTGATATTTCCTTGTGCTAAGTGGCAATATTCGTCCAAAATCCTCATTGATATTTACTGATGCAAAAATTCTTCCAAAAATATCACGAGCTTTTATCTGACCTTCTGGAATTAGTACAACATTTCCTTGATTTTGAAGTCGAACAAAAAGACCTGGAAGTGAAGAAAAGAACAAACTTTTGTCTGTAGTCTCAAAAGAAAGAAGTTCGGCTTTTTGTAAAGTATCACCTTCAACAGTATAGAAAACAAGAGAAGCAATGGTTGCCTGAATTGCAACTCCGTTCGATTCAACAACTTCTGTGGGGGTCTGAGAAACAGTAATTGCACAGTAATAAGATCCGGAAGGAATGTCGTCAGGAGTCACAAGAGAATATGGTACTTGTACAGTAGTGTGAGCTGGAAGAAAGATAGTGTCTGTTGAAAAAACAATCCAATTTGAAAGCCCGGATTGATCTTCTTTGTAAGGAATAAAGTCTGGTGCCCCAGATTCATCTTGAGCAACAAAATTCAGACTTCCAAGAAGATAAATCTCTTCTTGATTACTTTCATTTGAAATCTCTAACTGTGAAAGAACTGTTTCTCCACGCTGACCGGATAATTCAATGAGTGTTGGATTTACGGAAAATGCGTGAGCAAAATTGATATCAGCAAAAAAACAGACAAGGAAAAAACTAAGTATTATAGAAAGTCTTTTCATATCAGAAATTCCCAGAAATAACGAAACCTAATTGATGTGCATAGGAGCCAGCCACTGTTGATGTGCTCATTGCTGCCTTCACTGTAACGAAATTCCGTTCTTCATAAGCAAATGAGGATGATGTCACGACATCTTGCAAAGAAGTTGTAAATGCGGTGTCTTGTGTATCAAATGTTGAATTTGCAAGTGTGACATCTGACGACCTTCCGCCATACTCCTCAGAACCAGCAGTCACCTGACCATCTAACACATCATCAATATCATAAGATCCGAAACGAAAATTTCCATCATCAAATACTTTAACAACATATCCATTCATAAGATCGGCAGTTACAGAAAAACCAATAATAGCTGTTTCAACAGATGTGCTTGATAAAGTTCCCAATGATCCTGATGATCCGCTTAATCTATAAAGAACATCATTTGATCCATCAATAACAGGCGTGGTACCGGCTGTTTTAATTTCATCCAAGACAATCTGCCCTATTCCAATAGAGGCGATTTTTCCAATAGCGGATATTTGGTTTTCTCCCAAATCCTGAATAATTGCAACATGATCACCTACAGAAAGACTTGTAGTATTTGTTGTCACTGTTGTTCCAGAAAAAGCTGATATTGATTGCAATGAACTAGACAACTGAGAAAACAAGCTGAAAGAAATGACACGATCATCAATACCAGATCTATACCCATCAGAAATCTCATAATTTGAACTCTCGCTTGAATCAACAGAAACCTCACCAACAACATCTCGTAAAAGATAACTAGCTGACGATGATGAATCTAAACCACCGGTGCTGAGTGTGTCCCACCGAATCTGAAAGTTTGTTGAGGACATTGTAGCCTGTGCAGAAAGCACATATACAAAAATCCCCACAGAAATTGCACAGAGATAGAAATATTTCATATCCTTTTGCATTACTTCTATAATACCATGAATACAAAATGTAGTCAAAGGATTATTATGCTAATATTAGCAAAAATAATTACAACGAAAGGTTAGGATTTCCTGATTTTTGTAAAAATACTGTATATTTCAACACTTTTTGAAGATGATATCCACATTTCCATGTTTTGGCTATGCTATTGTGGACAAATTTTCTTGATTTCTTCATTTTCCCTATCAGTTTCATGTGAAACAATTGTATTGTATTTTGAGAATTATTATGGCTCTATACTAAACAAGGTGGTGTATAACTAAAACATGACGCTATAGTTAGGGAAGTATTCACTCATCTCTAACCACACACGTCATGTCTACTTCA